>Ga0209676_1000102_pt1 | contig 227372 bp, 188 predicted proteins | sample AraplaCvi_mLB_r2_FD_184282 | JGI IMG/M metagenome (GOLD analysis project Ga0209676, IMG submission 184282) | Arabidopsis root microbial communities from North Carolina, USA - plate scrape MF_Cvi_mLB_r2 (SPAdes) (version 2) | ecosystem: Host-associated > Plants > Roots > Endosphere | place... | reverse complement strand
TCGAATGCAGGTCTATGCCACAGAATTTCATCACGGCCTCCTACGCAAAAGACTAAGTTCGCACCTTGAATTTTGCGCCACCTCCGTGAGGTGGGGAGGCCGGCCAGATGATTCTCAGATTTATTTTTCGCTGAAGAAAATAAATCTGTCTCATTTGGATTTGTCCCCTTTGGATTTTTTCGCTACTAAATCTAGATCCGGGAATCGACTAAAGATTCTCAATGTCTGTGTTGCAGCCATTGTTTTTCAGTCTTTGGATTTCTTGCTCAAAAGAGTACTTGGATGAGTTTTCGTTTTTTTTGTCATACACTTTTCTCAAGTATCGGAAGAGTTTGCCAATATTATTTTTTGTCTTGTCGTCAAGGCTAGCAATAAGGTCGTAATCATCCATTGATAGAATGTGTAATTTATTCTTCAGAACGTAGTATGCGGTAATGTTCGAAAGCAAGCCCGCCGCATCTTCGTAGTTTTCTTTCAAGTATTTAGCATAATCTTCAAATATTTTTGTCAAAAGACTCTGCGCGGCTTTTTGAGTTTTCAATACGCTGCACATTTCCTGCCAGTTGCTGACATACAGGTGGTCACCCCAATCGGAGCCTCTAGCAAAATAAATTCCTTCTCCTTTGAAGAATTCAGAAATTTCATGCTGGTCTAAGGCAGTTTCAAATGTAGTTTTCATTGAAGCTTTTCCCAATCGTCGAAATTTTTCAACAGCGTTCCAATGTCGCTGTTGTGGGTGACATTCTCAGAGCCGATCAGAGCGGCTTCTTTTGTACCGCTTTTCGTTGCACCACCAGGAACCCATTCGTTAGGGTAGGCGCCATTTTCCTTACCATTAGGCATCTCATATTTAAAACGAGGGTCATCCGGCTTTATTTTAACAATATAGATGCCTTCACCTTCGAGAGTCTTTGCACCAAGGTTCAGCTCTTTATTCAGAACTCGCCAGTCGTTACCTGCAGCTCGATATTTGGCAACGACTTCTTCCATCTCAGAAGATAGACCCACAAACTTCCGTTGAGGAAAGGTTGGGTAGCTGGAACCGGTGATCCAACTTTCGATTACCACGAAGGATCCTCCCTCTTTTGCGAAGAGCTCTCGATGGGCCTTAATGTAGTTCTCAGGAAGATAGTCACCAGGATTCGGTGGCCGATCAGCCTTATTCATATCAATTATTTCATCGAATTTTTCCTGACTCATCGGCAAATGGTCAGGCTTGGTGGCGTTGGCTGAGTTCGTCGGTAGCTTGCAATCAGGTCCAGGACAGGTCGTACTCAGTCCCAGTGGATCGACCCAGCCCGTAGGGTTCGGTACGTATTGGTAGTTGTTCAACCCACCCGCAAGCTTGATCGGATCCGGCGTCAAAAAACGCGCTGTGTTCGGATTGTAGTAGCGGTGCCGGTTGTAATGTAACCCTGTCTCGGCGTCGAAGTACTGACCCTGAAAGCGCAGCGGGTTGTCGATTTCGCTGACATCCAGTGCCGCAAGGTTGCCATAGGCGCGGTATTTTGCCGACCACATGATCTCGCCGCTGTAGTCGGTGAGTTCCTGCGGAGTGCCGAGGTGGTCGAGTTGGTAGTAGAACGGCGTGGCCTTTAGTGGACCCGCGCCGTCGAGCATCGCCAAGGGGCGGAAGCTGCCGGGTTCGTAGATGTAGGTGCGATAGCGGTTGTCGGCGCTCTCGGCGATCAGACGTTCGCCTTGCCACAGGAATTCGGTGGTATGGCTGTCGACGGTCTTTTCGATGCGGCGGCCGAAGGCATCGTATTTGTACGACGCCGTACTGCCTCCCGGCAGGCTTACGCCGATCAGCCGATGTTGGCAGTCATACCGGTATTCAGTGACGAGTTTCTGGTTAGCGCCGCGCCGCTCGCGGATTAGGTTGCCGTAGGCGTCGTAGTCGTAGTGGCGGTCGCCCTGCATCAGCAGGCGGTTGCCTTTGACGTTGGCCAGGTTGGCAACGGGCATGTCGGTCTGACCGAGCAGGTTACCCGCCGGGTCATGGGCGAAGCTTTCGGGTGTTGCGCCACGTACGTTAATCAGTCGATCCAGCGGATCGTAGTGGTAGCTGCGATTGCCTTTACGGCTGTCGTCGATACCGGCGAGGTTACCGTTGGCGTCGTAGTTGTAGCGACGCTGGAACAGGTTTTTGTCGCGTTGACTGACGCTGTGCGCTTGCAGGCGACCTTGTTCATCGTATTGATATTGGCTGAGCAGCAGACCTTGCTGACGTTGCTGTTCACGACCGGCGCTGAACTGGTGGGAAGTCAGGCGCGTGCCGTTGAGGTCGATACTGCTCAGATGCCCGCCAGGTTGGTGGCGATAATCGAGTGTGCTGCCATCCGGCAGGCGGCAGTGATTGAGCTGTCCGACGCTGTCGTATTCGTAACGCGTGGTGCCCCAGCCCTGATGCTCGGTGATCAGCCGATCTTGCACATCATATTCATAAGCTAGCGGCCAATGACCATCGTCCACGTTGACCAGACGGCCAAGTGCATCGTAGTTGTAGTGAATTTCCTCGCCATCGGGCAGGGTCTTCACCAGCAGTCGGCCAGCGGCGTCGCGCTGGTACTCGGTGACCAGTTCGCTGCCGTCGTCGCCGAATTCGGTTTTCTTCAGCAGCTTGCCGTTGAGGTCGTACTCGTAGGCAGTGCGGCGTCCGTCGAAACCGGTTTCCTGCTGGATCAGCCCGTTCGAGTAGTAATTCAGCTGATAGTGTTCGCCGCGTTCGTTTTCGATGTCGGTGAGCAGCAGGCGTGCGTTGTCATAGCGATAACGCAGTTGACTGCCGTCCGGGTTGATACGACGGCTGACCAGGTGCAGGTTATCGGCATACTCGTAACGGGTTACGCGGCCCAGTTCGTCGCGTTCAGCCGTGACGCGACCGTATGGGTTGTAGGTAAACGCGCGGGTGGCACCACCGGGCAGGGTGATCTGTGCCAGACGGTTTGCAGCATCCCACTGGTAGTGGGTGATTGCACCGGTCTCAGCCTGACGTGTGATCTGCCGACCGAGCGCGTCGTAGCGATATTTGCGTTGACCGCCGTCGGGCAGGCGCTCCTCCAGCAACTGGCCAAGGTTATTCCAGCCCAGTTGATGACGGCTGCCATCAGGGTGTCTGATTTCCAGCAAACGTCCCTGGCGATCGTAGCTGTAGTGGGTCGAGTTTCCATCTGGATCAATTTGTTCGGTGATATCGCCCTGGTCGTTACGCCAGTAGATCCATTTGGCCGGGCCACGATTAACCACACGGACGTAGCCGTGGTAGTACTCGTAGGAGGTCGGCATGTCTTCCGGCGGGATGATCGCGACCAGTCGACCGGCCTCGTTGTATTGGTATTCAGTGACCGCCCCCAATGGGTCCTTTTCGGCGATCAACCTACCTTGATCGTCGTAAGCCTTGAGGTGTTCCGCGCCATCCGGATCGACCTTGGCGACGAGTCGAGCCTTGTCATCGTGGGTGTAGACCTCTTCGCTGCCATCTGCGTTGGTAACCGTGACGCTACCTTTGTCATCCCACGCGTAGTGCGCGTCCATTTGCGAGAAGCTGGCCCAGTGATGGATGCAGCGCGCTGACTTGCCTTCCTTTTCCCATTCCCAGTAGAAGCTGGCGCCACCGGCGAGTTGCCGCTCGAGAATGACGTTCTGTTCGTTGTAGGCGTAACGCTCCGACTCGCCGGCAGCGTTCGTGGCTTTGATCAGGCGTTGTTGAGCATCGTACGTGTAAGTGACCAGCGTCTGGACGGTGCTCCATGCATCTTCCAGATTGTCTGCCGGAACGAATTGCTGATAGTCGATGGCGACAATGTGTTTGCGGTCGTACCGAACCAGAAGTGCTCGACCGGCCCCGTTATCCACGCGCTTGATTCGACCGTGGATGTCACGGGTGATGTGCAGGCGATTGTCGTAGTTGTCGCTGATGGCGATCAGCGTCGCGCCTTTGCTGTTGAAGCAGAAGTGATAGAACTGCTTGCGTTCACCAGCCTGTGTGAGGATAAGTTCGGAAGGGTCGTTGCCGATGAAGATCGCGGCTTCCGAAAGGCTGTTGGTGATTGCCGGACGCTGCTCGCTCGGCATAGGAAAAGTCGTGACACGGTTTTCGTGGTCGGTCCAGACGACTTCATCGCCATTGATGTCCACCCGTTGGGCGAGGGCATGGCTCCAGCCATATCCAAGACCGCAGTCAATTTCCGCGGCGCTAGTGCGATAGAGACGAGTCCAGGCGAAGGGCAACAGACCACCGAGTTCACCATCGGTCAGCGTCAGTAGTTCCTCGCCGGTGACCATTGAGACCGGGCAACCATTGGTACAGGTTTTTTTCGCGCAGGTAGCGCTTTTCTCGTCGGGGGTCTTGGATTGATCGGGAACGTCGTCGACCTTCTCCTTCGGTTCAAGCTTGGTCTGGTTCTGTTTCTTGTCACGTGGGAATGAAGAGGCATCTTTGACCTCTTGTTTCGGTGTATCTGAAGTCTTGGGCAGCGAGGCTTTGGCTGGTTGCTCGGCTACCTGGCTTTTGGGTGCGGCCTGCGGAGGCTGGGGTTTAGGCTTGGGCGCTTCAGTGGCGGCTTCGTCGATCTTCAATGCTGCCGTTTTGGCAGGCTTCATCGGCACATTCTTGGCGCTGGCGATGATTGGTTTCGACACTTCCGCATGAGCAGGCAGGGCGTGCTTGTTGCTGAGTGTCATCAGAGTAGAAGCAAGATCATCCAGATACTTGATCGCTTCACCCGATTTGACCGTGGACAGGACTTTTGTCCCTGCTCTTACAGCCAGGCCGGCACCACCCGTCAGGCAGATACCCACCAGTACGTTGATCAGAAACTCCGAAGCAATCGCCGTCATAACGTCGACGATGACCTGCGGCGGAAGCATGCCTACCCACGCCACAATCGCCGAGACATAGATGAACATCAGCGGCTCGTCGCTGAGGATCAGCAACCCTGAAGCGATGGACTCTTTCGACGCGGCATAGAGCTTGTCGATTTCGATGTCCGACAGATACTTTTTGAGTTTTGCGTAGTTTTTTCGCGGATTAGCGAGCAGCTCGAACAGGCTTTTGATGTCGTCCCACAGACGAAGCAGAGCTTTCTCAAAACCATCCAGTGCCCGTTTAAGCAAAATGACCGAACGCCCGGCGCGATCTGCCGCCGAGTAGCTGGCCCATTGCGGCTGAAACTTGCTCGACCATTCGCTTTGCAGCCAGCTGTCAAGCTTGCCGATAACGCCTTGATAGGAGTCAAAGAGCGCTTTGACGTCGTTCTGCGAGACATTGGGAAAGAACGTGATGCGGTAGGTCTGACCTTTCTTGCAGCCTTCAACCACCTTGATGCCGCTTGGGCCGATCATGGTTTCGATAACCGGTCCGGTAACGTCGTCGTAGAAGGTGCCTTTGGTCACTGGCTCCAGCTTCACCGGAGTATTGCCAATTGGGACGAATCGCGCTGACTCAAACATATGGATCAGCGTGAAATCACCCACCAGTGGGCAGGTTGCATAGGTTTCCACTGCGCCGGTTTTGGTCTTGCGTTTAGTGACACTGACTTCGTTGCCGACCTTGAAGGTCTGGTCGACATCCAGCGCCCAGCCCGTCCAGAAACCGTCAGCCCAGTCCTTGTAATCGCTCAGGCAGTTTTTGAAGTCTTTGAGAATCAGGCTCACGTCAGGTGTTTTGGCGTCCAGCACACGCAGGACCAATGTACCAATCGGGGTATTCATGACGTGACTTCCTTTGTCAGCTCAGCAGCAAGACGCTCTGCCATCTCTTCTGTATTGGGGTTTTGGCGTACGAAGCGTTCGACCTTTCTGCGCAGGTTGGCTTCAGGGAATTCGAAGTAAAGCTCTGGACAATCCTCTGATAGCCACTGCATCAGGTTCTCAACGACGGTGGTGTGATCCTTTTTTGCGAGGAGATCCAAGAGCGTTTGAGGCACTTCCCACCAAGGCCACTCTTTCGCAGGCGGCACTGCTCTTCGGCCCACTTCAACGCTTTTGCCATTGATCAGATATCGCTCGAATACCGGTAAAACTTCTCCGGTGGCGGGACCAAGCGCCTCAATGATCGGGTAGATATGCCGACCATCCCAAAATCGAAAAAATACTTCCGTGGCATCCGGCATACGCACTTGGGTCAGGCTACGTAAATGTTCCATTACCAGGTCTGGATCGCAGGTAGACACGGCGAGCCATCCCCAATCCAATGCGTCAGTTTCAGCAATCCACGACAAGAATTCAGCGTTCGGGGTGATTTCTGCGAGGTACGGCATCACCGGTTTCCAATCGGCGTACGGTGTTCCGCTCCAGATAGGTAGAAGTTGCGGAGCCGTATCATGCTGATAAAAGGGCTTGAGTGGCTCTGCATCGCTCGCGGCGCTGATGACCAGATACAGCCGTTCGTCTTTCTGCAACGGCTGTTGTGCCAGCCAATCCTTGGGTGTCATTCGATTAGATGGCACAGGCACCTGCCTTACACTTCTCACACTCTTCACAAAACGGCGCATTACGCTTGAGCGTGTTGATCTGCGCCGGGGTCAGTACGGCACCAGCCTTGTCGGCATCCGCTTGCTTCAACACGCCCGGCAGCAGTGGGGCGGCGCCGGTGCCGCTGCCTGGTCCGCCGCCGGAGTTGATGTTGATCGCCGGCCCGCTCATGGTCACGCCGCCGCCATCGATCTTGATGAAGCTGCCCCCACCGACCAGCGTCAGCTCAGCCCCAGCCTCCAGCACCACTTTCATGCCGCTGCTCAGGTGAATTTCCTGCCCCGCGTCGATGAACTGCCCGGTGCCGATCTTGATGTGCTGGTTCACGCCCACGGTCAGGTGGTCGTTGGCCCGTGCTTCGACTTTGCGGTCTGCGTAAACGGTGTGGTGTTCTTCGGCTTTGAATTCCGTGTAGCTGTTCTTTTCCACAACGTCGTGGCGTTCGTTGCCCACGCGGATTTTCTGGTCGTGTTCGATGTTTTCGTCCCAGTCGCGCTGGGCGTGCAGGAAGATCTGTTCCTGGCCTTTCTTGTCTTCGATGCGCAGTTCGTTGAAGCCACCGCCACCCATTGAGCTCAGGGTCTTGAAGGTGGTGCGGGTCTTGTTCGCCGGCAGGGCGTAGGGGACGGTGTTTTCCTTGTGGTACAGGCAGCCGCTGATCAGCGGCTGGTCGGGGTCGCCTTCGAGGAAGGTCACCAGCACTTCCATGCCGATGCGCGGGATGGCGATGCCGCCGTACTGGGCGCCGGCCCAGGCGCTGGAGACACGCAGCCAGCAGCTGGTTTTGTCGTCGGCCTGGCCGTCGCGGTCCCAGTGAAACTGGACTTTCACGCGGCCGTATTCGTCGCAATGGATTTCTTCGCCTTTAGGGCCGGTGACCACGGCGCTCTGGCTGCCGAGGATGCGCGGTTTCGGGTGGCGCAGGGGCGGGCGGTTCGGCACGTCCCACGGGGTGGCCTGGAAGCGGTTGCGGTAACCCTGATGGAAATCGTCTTTGAGCGCGGTGGTGTCGCTGGTCACCGACTCTTCCAGCACCTGCGGCTGCTTGCCTTCGTGGTGGACTTCGGTGAGCAGCCACAGGTCGTTCCACTTGGCTTTCGGGTGTTCTTTCAGCGCGAGGAAATGGCCGCTGACCAGCAGAGGTTGGTCGCTCTTGCCTTCCGCGAGCTGGAAGTCGCTGCGGTGGCGTTCGAGGGCGCGTTTGGCCAGGTGTTTGCCGCGTTCGCGGTCGACGAAACGGCCCGGGTAATCGTAGTCCTCGAGGTCGGGCAGGGCGTCGCCGCGGTTTTCGCTTTCCAGCGTCAGGCGCGGTTTTTCGAAGTCGTAGTCGCGGCGGGTGGTGCGGCTGGTGCGGGTTTCCAGACGCAGGTCGAAGCGCTTGATCACCGGGTCGCTGGCGACCATGCCGGAGTCCTGCTGATAGGCCACCGGCGCCAGTTTCTTGAACACCGTCTGGTCATCGCCGAACACCAGTTTGTGCGCCGTCGCGCTGTGCTGGAAGTGGTAGTGAATGCCTTCTTCTTCGCACAGGCGCTGGATGAAATGCAGGTCCGATTCGTCGTACTGCACGCAGTAGAGGCGATCGGGGTAGATCGAGCCGGTCTGGAAGGCATAGGCGTTGCTCTGGATGCCGTGTTCTTCGAGGACCTTGCCGATGATTTTCGGCACGCTGAGGTTCTGGAAGATCCGCTGGTTGATCCGGTGCGCCAGGTACGCCAGTTGCGGGCGCAGGGTCACGGAGTAGCGCGTCAGGCGCTTGCCGGAATCGCCTTGCGCGGCGCGGTAGATCAGGCCGTGGATGCCGCTGCCGTCGGGCGACAGCTGCAGGAAGGCCGGTTTGTGCAGCAGGGTTTCGAGGTCCAGCGACGGCTGCTCACTGACCAGCTCCACCTCGAATACGAAAGGCTGGCTGACGGCTTCCCGACCGGTGAGGGTAAACACCTGGAAATCGGCGGAAAGACCTTCGATGGTCAGGGCAAAGTGGGTTTCATTGGCCGGCGCGAACATCCCTTGTTCCTCGTGCTGTACAGCGGCGTTCGTCGATTACCGTCAAGCGGTTCAACGCACGCGAAATTCTGGAGGGGCGTAAACAACATCGACCAGCAGAGCTGGCCGATGCTTGAAACGATCAGCCGTAATTAAACGACTGGAGCACGCCAGTCATCGGAACCCGAAGTACCGGATACTTCGTGGGTCCAGGTGATTTTGCGGTAGGTGAACTGCACTTCTTCCAGGTGGGTGAAGTGGGCGTTCGATGGATCCTGGCAGTTGTGCATTTTGTTGTTGATGGCGACGATGATCGCGTCTTCCAGTTTGGTGGTGTAGTAGTGCTCTTGGGTGCCTTGAGCCGAAGTGCGGTACCACTGGATAACGATTTCGCTCATGCGCTCGCCGGAGGTCAGAGCAGCTTGCAGCAGTGGCGAAGCCTTGTCGTAGACCTTGGTGATGATCACTGGCTTGTGCACGCGCTGACCGGTTGGCTGACCGGATTGTGGGTCACGCGGGATGATCACGTCGTGGCTGAACGCCTGAACCATGACCTGGTCTTCGTGACCTTCCTGGTAGGTGTTGCCAACGGAGTCGGCGGTGAAGGCGCCGGCAGTGATCAGGCCTTGTTTTTCGCCGGTAACCGACATGTACGCTGGTGTTGCCATGGGAGGTGCTCCTTGCGGATAAAGTTAGGGTGCCCGGGAGGCGAAATCGCCCGGTGGGTGGCTGACTGTTATCAAGGAGCGTGCCAAGATTTTCGAAGCCTTATAAACCAATGAGTTGGCGCTGAGCGACCTTGGTTTTAGCGAAAAGGGGCGGGGATCCAGGCAAAAAGTGCGCAAGAAGTTGCGCAGTACTGCGCAACTTCTTGCGCACTTGGCTGAAGGGCACGTGGCACAAGGGTTTCAAAGGTTTTATAGGGGTTTTATTACGGGGAACTGCGCAACTTCTTGCGCAGTATGGCTAATCGCCGCGTTATCGATTCAACACCGCCAGGCAGTCTTCAATCGAGCGTTGTTGCGTCTCGGCATACAACCCCAATTCATCAATGGTCGAACGCCCGAGGGCGAGTTCGAACGCCTGTCGATTGGAATGCTCGCCATAGTGCGCCTGCGCCGCGTCCCCCAGGTTCGACTGAAAAATCCCCGCTGCACTCACCGGCAGGAAATCTTCGTACACCAGCGGTTCGGCTTTCACATAGCCGTCGCGCAACAAAGCTTGCAGCGAAACATCAGCGGGACGACCCGCCTCAAGCCCTTTGTCTGTCAGGAAATAACGGAAATACGCCAGTTCCTGCTCGCGCATGCCCTCGAGGCTGTCAGGGAATTCGCTGAAGTGCCGGGTCATCAGCGCGTTGTAGCGTGAGGCATTGGCTTCGTTGGGGAAATCGCCGAGTTCATCGCGCGCCGCGTTCAGCAGTCGGTCGTACAACGCACGGCCCTTGGGGGTCAGCGCCGCGCCGCGCTGTTCGATTTCACCGAAGCGGGCGCTGTGGCTGCCTCGGGTTTGCGTCTGGTCGGTGAAGGCGATCGGCTCGTCCAGCGCCTTGAAACTGGTCTGACGCAACAGGATCGGGTGCTGCCGGCGCGGTGGGCCTTCGATCACCGCTTTGGGCGTGATGCCGTGCTGCGGCATCTGCGCCTGGACGATGTCGATGTCCAGCGTGCGCGGGGTCAGGTGGTTGATGTGCGGGCCTTTGAAGGCCACGACATCGGCAATCAGACGATGCTGGGCGCTGAGCGTCTGGTACTGCGCGGCGGTGACGGTGGCGCTGTGGTGCCAGCGAAAAGTCTCCAGCGCCTGCAGGACAAATTCCCCGGCCTCGGATTCATTCAGCCCGCCAGCGGACTCGGCCTGTTCGATCAGGCGCAGCGCCGCCGGTGTGAAGATCGAACGCTTATCCAGTACCGATTCAGCAAAGGCCCGCAGCTCAGGATCTTCAATCAACTCCAGTCGCAGCAACGAAGTGAACACCCGGAACGGGCTGACCTGCAGCGCATCTTCATGCACCGCCCGGAACGCCGTGGAATGCACCGGTACCCCGGCAGGTGTCAGGTCGTAATAACCCACCGGTTGCATGCCCATCACCGCAAACAGGCGGGCGAGGGTGGCCAGTTCGGTGGCGGTGCCGACGCGGATCGCACCGTGGCGTTCCATGTCCAGCCGTTCGATTTCGCCGGTACTGTGCAGTTGACTGGCGATTTGCGGTTCGCGTGCCAGCACGTCGCGGTTGGTCTGTTCCACCAGTTCCATCAACGCGCCGTACAGCGGCACTTCTTCGCGGTACATGTCGGACATCGCTTTTGAGAAGCGTTGGCGGATCAGGTCGGGGCTGACGAAAGGCTGCACGGTCATGAAAAAAATTCCTGGCACGGTCACGTAAAAGGTGTTGGAAAAGATCGCAGCCTTCGCTGACGCGGGCAAACGAAGAATCCTACGGACTTCATTCTGCCAACGACTGACCGTTTACTTGTCCTGACGCGAATGCTCCCCCAGAAACTCGCGATACAGACGTGCCGTGTTCGACGGTTGCTCGACCATCGGCATATGGCCGACGCCGTCCCAGACATCGACCCGCAAATTGCTGATGCCTTTGCTCCACACCGGCACGCTGCTGACGTCGATCAACCGGTCCTTGCGGCCCCAGAGCAACAGCGCCGGGCATTTGATGTCCGGCAGTTTCGGCTCCATCGGCGGGCTGGCGCGAAAGTCCCGGAAAATCTCTTCCAGTTCGTCGCGGCATTGTTGGTAGCGCTGGGCGATCGCATCCAGTACCAGACCGGGCACCCACGGTGGCGAGGCCATGGTCATCGCATAGAAACGTCGGAATTCTTCCCGGGAGTTGATCAGGAACGGATTGTGCCCACGGGCCAGGTGGCGCTCCATGTCGCTGGCCTCGGGCGCAGTGACGCCGGCCGGGTCGATCAGCGCCACCGATGCGATGCGGTCGGGGTAGGTCGCCGCCAGCCACGCGGCGATGTAGCCGCCCATGGAGTTGCCGATCACATGGACTTTCTCGACGCCGCAGACGTCGAGCAACTGGATCATGCGCTTGGCCTGCACCGGAATGTCGTAGCCACCGCCGGCCTTGAAGCCGGTTTCGCCGTGGCCGGCCAGATCCGGGATGATCACCCGGTACTGCCCGACAAAATGCCGGGCGAAGCGCAGCCACAGGTTCTTTTCGGCACTGTAGCCGTGCAGCATCAAAATGCTGCTCGATGCTTCATAAGGCCCGCCTTGCCAGGTCGATACGGTCATTTCGGCAATCGGCACTTCAATCTTGTGCAGCCGGTACAGCCTGGCCTCCAGGGCCGCGCTCAGATCGTAGAGCCAGTGGCCGACTGCCGGGTAGCTCAACCAGCTCCAGGCCACGAAAACCGCGAGGGCGACAAACAGCAAAAGCATCGTGGGTCTTCCTTGTTCAAGACAGAATGTGGTCGGCCGGTTTCAGCGCCCGGGTCAACCGGTGGTAGCTGAAACTGAAGCCGGGGAACATCGCGATCACGTGACCGCTCCTGCTTTGATACCAACTGTGGCAGCCGCCGGTTTTCCAGACCGTGCGTTCCATTTCCCGGTGAATCATCTGAGTGTAGGTACGTTCTGCTTCGGGGCGAACTTCGATGCTGCGCAGACCTTTGGCCTGCAAGGTGCGGATGCAGTCGAGGATGTAGTTCATCTGCGATTCGATGATGAACAGCGCCGAGGTGTGGCCGATGCCGGTGTTCGGCCCGGTGACGATAAACAGATTGGGAAAGTCTGGCAGGCTGGTGCCGAGGTAGGCGCGCGGGTATTGCGCCCACACATCGCGCAGTTGCACGGCGTTTTTTCCGCTGACCGGGTAGGAAATCACGCCGTCGGTGGCGTCGTAACCGGTCGACCAGACGATCAGATCGACGTTGATGTGCTGACCGTCCGTGGTGACGATGCCGGTTTCATCGAGGCTGGCGATGCCCTGTTCGCGGCTGTGCAACGTGACGTTGGGCCGGGTCAGCGCCGGGTAATAGGTGCTGGAGAGCAGCACCCGTTTGCAGCCGATGGTGAAGTCCGGTGTCAGTTTTTTCCGCAACTCGGGGTCAGTCACCTGGCGTTTGAGAAACTTCAGGGCTTGGCGCTGCACCATGTGAATCGCCGGTTTCGAGTATTTGAAGGCGATGACCCGGGTTTCGAATTGCCAGTAGATCATCCAGCGCAGCAGTTTGTAGGCGGGTTTCAGACCCAGCAGCCAGCGCTGGAACCGACCGAACGTACGGTCGGCCCGGGGCAGCACCCAGTGCGCGGTGCGCTGAAACACGTGCAATCGGGCGACCTTCGGCGCAATCGCCGGAATCACCTGAGCCGCACTGGCGCCGCTGCCGACAATCGCTACTCGTTTACCGTGATAGTCGTAGCTGTGATCCCAATTATTTGTATGAAAGGTCTTGCCCTGAAAGCGATCCTGACCGGGGAAGTGTGGGATAACCGGTTGGCTCAACGGCCCGGTGGCATTGATCAGGAACTGCGCATAAAAAATGCCTTTGGTGCCGGTGTGTACGGCCCAGCGCTTTTCGGTGTCGTCCCATTCGACGCGCTCGACGTTGGCCTGCAGTTCCACCCGGTCACGCAGGCCGAAGCGTTCGATTACATGGTCGGTGTAGCGATGCAGTTCAGCCTGTTCGGCGAACATCTGGGTCCAGCGGTAAGGCGCAAACGACAGCGAATACAGCGGCGACGGCACATCCACCGCTGCGCCGGGGTAGGTGTTCTGGCACCAGGTGCCGCCGAAAAAGTCCCGGCGTTCCAGCAAGCGAAAGTCGTCGATACCGGCCTTGAGCAGATTGACCGCCGCGCACTGGCCGCCAAAACCGCTGCCGATGATCAACACTTGATAGGTCTGCATGGGCCTCCTTCTTAGAGTCTTTTTTCCATTTTCTTCCTTTCATGTATAGCCAATCATTTGCCCGCCGTGTGGTGCTGATGACGAGGTATTCGGCCCGCTGGCCGGTGATGGCTATTTAACGTTGCCCTGATAGACTCCCAGCACATCGGGTCTGCGGTCTGCGCAGTACCGTCGAGTGGTCGAGGCCCTTATGGGAAGAACGGGAGGAAAGGGACTTTCACTGGCCAGGAGGCTCTACACATCGCGAACCCTCGGGCTGGTCCTGGGGCTTTTGTGCGTGAGCGTCGCGATGTACCCGCTCGACCCGCCGGCCTGGGTCTGGGCGCTGATGCTGTTCAACGGCCTGGTCTGGCCGCACCTTGCTTATCAATGGGCCCGCCGGGCGAAGGTTCCGTACCACGCCGAACACCGCAACCTGTTGATCGACGCCTTCCTCGGTGGCTTCTGGGTCGCCGCCATGCACTTCAATCCCTTGCCCAGTGCCACGACCATTTCGATGATGGCGATGAACAACGTCGCCATCGGCGGTGTGCGTTTTCTGCTGGCCGGGGCGGCGGCGCAGTTGCTTGGTGTCGGTGTCGGGCTGGTGGTATTTGCCCCGGCGTTCGTCCCGATAACCACACCGGCACAGCTTTATGCCTGTCTGCCGTTGTTGACGCTGTATCCGCTGGCGCTGGGCTGGATCTGCTTTCGCCAGGCCTACACCCTTGGCTTGCATAAACGTGAACTTCTGGCCCTGAGCCGCACCGACAGCCTCACCGGTCTGCTCAATCACGGCGCCTGGAAGGATCAACTGGAAATCGAATTCGAACGCTGCAAACGCCAGCAGACAGGCGCTGCGATTGCGCTGATCGACATCGACCACTTCAAGGCAATCAACGACACCTACGGCCACGTGGCTGGCGATATCGTCCTGCGTCAGCTGAGCAAGATGCTCAAGCAGAACCTGCGCATGGCCGATGTGGCGGGGCGCTACGGCGGCGACGAGTTTTGCGTGATCCTGCCGGACTTGCCGCTGTTCAATGCGGCGCAGGCGATGGAAGCCTTGCGTGAGCGTTTTTCCTTTCTGGTGTACGAACAGAACCCGGCGCTGAAAGTCAGCCTGAGCATTGGTCTGGCGGCGCTTGACCCGGCTCACGGCGACGCGACGCGTTGGCTGGATGACGCCGATCAGGCGCTGTACGAAGCCAAGGCCGGCGGGCGTAACCGGGTGATTTGCTGCAGCGACGACAAGCCGCGGCGCGAGGTATTCGATTCGGTTTGAACGGATTGGGTGTCGCATCCGGGATAGAGCCTTGGGGCGATGTCAGGTACGGTTCAGTACCCGACACGAAACAAGGATTGATTCATGACGTTCAAATTCCGTCGTTCTCTGCTGGCCGGCCTTTCCCTCACTTTTGCAGCCTCCGGTGTCTTTGCCGAACCGCACAAACAAGTGCTGGCCGATGCCGAGCAATACAAGCCCGAAGCCCTGAAATTGCTCGAACGGCTGGTCAATATCGATTCCGGTTCCGGCTATGAACCGGGGCTCAAGCAAGTCAGCGAAATCGCCATCGAAGAGCTGAAAAAGCTCGGCGCGACCATAGAACTGGTACCCAACACACCGGAAAAAACCAACCACGTGCTCGCCACGCTCAAAGGCACCGGCAAGGCGAAAATCCTGCTGATGGCGCACATGGACACGGTGTTCAAGGAAGGCTCCGCCGCCGAGCGACCGTTCCACATCAAGGACGGCCGCGCCTACGGGCCGGGGGTGATGGACGACAAGGGCGGGATTGTCGCCGGCATCTACGCGCTGAAGATCCTGAAGAACCTCGACTTCAAGGACTACGCGCAAATCACCTTCCTGCTCGATGCCAGCGAAGAAACCGGCTCGGACGTCGCCACCGACCTGATCAAGAAAACCGCCAAGCTTCACGACGTGACCCTCAATCTTGAACCGGGCCGTCCGGCGGATGGACTGGTGGTGTGGCGCAAGGGCAGCGCCACCGCGCTGGTGGAGGTCAAGGGCAAGGCTGCTCACGCCGGCGTCGCACCGGAACTGGGGCGCAACGCGGCGATGGAAGCGGCGCACCAGATCCTGCAACTGGGCAAGCTCGGCGACGAAGCCAAGAAAACCACCATCAACTTCACCGTGCTCAAGGCCGGCGACCGCACCAACGTGATCCCGGATCAGGCCACAGCCAAGGCTGATGTGCGGGCGGCGGTGCCGGAAGAATTCGACCGGATCGAGAAGGATCTGGCGCGGGTGTCGCAGGACAAATTGATTCCCGATACCGAAGTAAAGACTTCATTGCAGCGCGGCTTGCCACCGATGCCGCAGACGGCGGAGTCGGATCGATTGATGGCGATGGCCCAGGGGATTTACGGTGAGATTGGCCGCAAGTTGACCGAAGAAGGCAGCGGCGGTGCGGCGGATGCCAGTTTGTCGGCCGGGGTTGGGACGCCGACGCTGGACGGGTTCGGGATTGTCGGCGGCAACATTCATACGCCGGAGGAATACGCGGAGGTGGAGAGCGTGGCGCCGCGGATTTATCTGTTGTCGCGGATGATTATGGAGTTGGCGAAGGGGCGGTGAGCCGGTCGGTGGAGTAGCGGAGTTGGCGGGGTGTCAGGCAGATTTCTCCCCCACCCCAGCCCTCTCCCGGAGGGAGAGGGAGCTGACCGAGGTGTCTTGCGCTATACATCGACCTGAAACACCGAGTCGATTATGGATTCGGTGAAGTGCATCCAGGTCGATGAATATCCTGAGCATCCCCCAATCGGTTCCCTCTCCCTCCGGGAGAGGGCTAGGGTGAGGGGGCTTTTGTGGGAAATGAGGAAAGTGTGAGCGGCGCACAACTTTCCAAGACCTTTCCTACAACGTACCCTGTTGCCGCGTTTCAGTATCGACCCCTATAGTTCGGGCTTGCGGAAAACTCCGCGAACGACCTTGGCCGGTCGATACAGGAACGTACAGTTGTCCAACATATTCAGCGATTTTTGCCTGAAGTTGTTGTGTTTTGGCGGCTGTGCGTGGGACACCTTCGGGTGTGCCGGTTCCTGTATCCGGTCGGCCAACCCGCGTACGGCTGCCACCCTCTTCGTTTGGCCGCGAATGGTGAGAGCCCTAATTACAGGAGTTACACCAATGTCGGATCAAGTAATCCCCCGCTACCTCCCCATCGACACCTACGACGCCGAATCCCCGGTGCTCTTCATCAATACCCAAAAGGAACTCAGCGACATGGCCGCGTGTGCGATGCACCGTTTTGTGGTCGTGCGCGATCTGGCGGACACGTTTTCCAGTCTCGACCTGAAGGGCATTTCCGATTGTGATCTGACGCGGATTACCAGCGCGGTGCATCTGCTGATGCGAGAGGGCTGCGCCATTCTGAACGTGATTCAGACGCGGGCATTACAGCGGGAGGAAGGCTTCAAGAGAGCGGTCTAGCGGTTTCGCGGCGGGCGCCATGCGAGTGGACTCGTGATGGCGTCGGGCCGCTCTGCCTCTTTGTAGCGTGGTGCGGGGTTACTCTTTGACGCTCATGTATTCCTTGGCCCAGAGGATGTATTCCTCAGGCTGGGTGTAGGTGTGGGTCAGTTCGGTGGCGCTCAGGTCGGAGGCCTGGGTGAAGATCTGGCGTTGTTCGCGCAGGCTGTCGTAGGTCGCCTTGATCGCCGCGAAGTAGGCACCGTGGCCGTCGATGGTTACGCGTACACCCAGTTCGGCCAGGCGTTTGTCGTCGCGCAGTGCCGGGTTGCCGTAGGTGACCAGCATCAGCGGGACGGTCAGGTGTTCGGCGATCTGCTCGAGCTGATCGAAGTCCTGGATCCCGACCATGCAGATACCGTCAGCGCCAGCAGCTTGATACTGCTTGGTGCGGCTGATGATTTCCTGGTTCGGCAGGATGCCGGCGTTGGTCCGGGCGATGATTGCCATCTCCGAATCGACCCGGGCTTCCAGTGCCGCGCGGATCTTGCCGACGCCTTCGGCGACGGTGATCAGGTCGGTGGATTTGCGGCCGAATTGTGCCGGCAGCAGGGTGTCTTCGATGGTCAGCGCAGCGACGCCGGCGCGTTCCAGTTCGACGATGGTGCGCATCACGTTGAGCGCGTTGCCGTAGCCGTGGTCGGCGTCGGCGATCACCGGCAATTGGGCGACGCGGCCGATGCGGGTGGCCTGTTCAGCGAATTCGCTGAGGGTGATCAGGGCAAAGTCCGGGGCACCCAGCACCTGCAACGAGGCGACCGAGCCGCCGAGAATCCCTACTTCAAAACCCAGGTCAGCGGCGATGCGGGCGGACATCGGATCGAACACCGAGGCGGTGTGATAGCAGGTGTCGGAAGCCAGCAGCTGACGGAAGTTACGGCGCAAATCTTGATGAGAAAGCCTGGTCATACGAGTTCCACCAATACAAAGGAATGGAAAGGCTTGAGCAAAGGTGTCAACGCCGAAGGTGAAAAGGCTATCACGCCAATGGGTCAAGGATCATGACGAATTAACGAGGAAGTTAACCAGGAAAATCCTGTTCCGGCTCTTTCGCAGCAGGTATGGGCGCTCAGGCCGCCACCGCCTGCTGCTGTTGATTGGGCAGCGGCACCGCCCGCACCGAGTTGCCCGGCTGCAATTGCAGGCGTTTGGCGGTGAGGCGGTCGATCACCAGACTGCTGCCGACCCGACGGCCCGGCGCGACGGTGATGCGGCAGTTTTCCAGGCGGCGGTTGTGGATCAACCACAGCGGCGCCTGATCGTCCGGCGTGCCGATGCTCAGGGTGAGTTCCAGGCTGTCGCGCACGGTGCGGATGTTGCGGATCGGTGCTTCGATCACCGGACCACCGTCGAAAATGTCGATGTAGCCTTTGTGAGCGAAACCTTCGGACTGGAGGATTTTCAGCGCCGGCTCGGTGTTGGGGTGGGCCTGGCCGATAACGGCCTGAGCCTGTTCGGTGAGTAGGCAGGTATACAGTGGCTGACGCGGCATCAGTTCGGCGATGAAGGCTTTATTGCCGAGACCGGACAGGTGGTCGGCGTGGCTGAAGTCCATCTGGAAGAAGTGCCGGCCCAGGCTGTCCCAGAACGGCGAGCAGCCTTGCTCGTCGGCACTGCCTCGCAGTTCGGCGATCATCTTTTCGCCGAACAGGTGCGGGAATTCGGCAACAAACAGCAAACGCCCCAGCGACAGCAAGCGTCCATTGCTGCCATGGCGCTGGTCGTGGCGCAGGAACAGCGAGCACAGCTCCGATTGGCCGGTCAGTTCGTTGTTGAGAAACAGCGTCGGGATCTGCCGCTGAATACCCAGGTCCGGCGCCGAGCTGACGGTCAGCCCGACCCGATAGTTGTACCAAGGCTCACGCAGGCCGACGGCCCCGGCCAGAGCGCTGACGCCGACCACGCGCTGCTCGTCGTCTTCAAGCACGAACAGGTAATCGGCATCGGCCCGCTCGACCTGTTCGGCGAACGCCCGTTGCGCCCAGCGTACCCGGTGGGCCAGGCGATCTTCGTTGGCGGGCAGGGTGGTGAACCCCGGCCCGGCCTGTTGCACCAGCGTCATCAACGCTGGCAGGTCGCTGACTTGGACCGGACGGACAATCATGCTGCAACTCCTTTTGCGCGCCAGCTCGGGCACTGTCGTTGGGTAGGGGCGCGGTTCACAGGGCGATCAACCGGATCGTGCCGCCAGCGCGGACGTTGAGCGCCGCGCACAGGGCCGGATCGAGCGCCAGGGGCTGACCGGGCTGGAAATCCAGCTCGGCGACCACCGCCCGAAAGCCATGCAGAGCATCGTTGCTCACCAGATAGCGACCGCGAGCATCGATCAGGGGTTCCTCCTGAACCGTGACTGTCTGGCTCTGCGCGATCGAACGGATGTTGGCGGTGCGTGCATACAAGGTCGGGCCGGCATCGAACAGATCGATGTAGCTGTTGGTTTCAAAACCCTCGCGCTCGAGGATGTCGAAGGCTTCCTGACCGTCCGGGTGGATGCGGCCGATGCAGTCCTGCGCGGCTTGCGGCAGCATCGGCACGTAGATCGGGTATTGCGGCATCAGTTCGGCGAGAAACGTACGGCTCTGCAAACCGCACAGGCGTTCGGCTTCGACGTAGGGCAGGTCGAAGAAATGTTTGCCCAGCGCATCCCAGAACGGTGAGTTGCCTTGCTCGTCGCTGTAGCCAACGATCTCGGTGATCACCGCTTCGGCAAATCGCGGCGCGTGGGCGGCGATGAACAGCAGGCGTGCCCGCGACAGCAATTCGGAAAACGGCGTGCGCACCAGCGCTTCATCGATGTGAAAACCGCGCAGCAGCGTATGCCCGCTGAGGTCGTGACACAGCGACAGCGCCGGCACGCCGTGCTCGATGTTCAGCTCCCGCGAGGCGCTGGTGAAGTGGCGGTTGCGCAGGCTGTAAAACGGCTCGTTGAAACCTGCGGTGGCGAGGATTTCCGAGCAGCCGACCAGTCGATGGCTGTCGATGTCCTCCAGCACGAAGAAGTAATTCTCCGGGCCCTGAGCCGCCGCATCGCTGTCGAACGAGGCACAGGACGCGGCGATTTTTTCGCTAAGACGTTCGCTGTCGTCCGGCAGGGACGTGACGCCCACCAGGCTGTCGCGCGCCAATTGTTGCAATTGAGGCAGGTCGTTTGGCTCGACTGGGCGTAAGACCAGCATGGATGCACTCCTGTATCAAAAGGTTCGGCCCATTCGCCGAACCTGACTATCACTGTCGGTTTCCACGCGTTAAAGCGGCGGTCGCCTGATTTGTTGTCAGACGCCGCCCTTTTTCTTGTCAGCCATTGCTCGGGTCAGGCAGCGCGGTACTGGCGCCGAGCTTGTTCAGGAAGAACAGGTACACCAGACCCAGTGCGATCCAGATCAGGCCGAGTTTTTGTGCATCGACGCCCATGTTGTACATGATGGCCGCGACGATGATGAAGCCGATCACCGGACAGATCAGGTGACGGATCACCTGGCCGGACTTCTGCCGGCGCCAGTAGTAGTTGATCACGGTCAGGTGCAGCAGCATGAAGCCGCTCAGGGCACCGAAGTTGACCAGCGAAGTCAGGGTGTCCACCGAATTGATGAACAGGTAGCAGATCACCAGCGACAGCACGGCCACCAGATAAATGCTCAGGTACGGCGTGTTGTGTTTCGGGTGGACCTTGGCCAGCACTTTCGGCAGCTTGCCGTCGCGGGCCATGCCGAACAGCAGGCGCGAGACCGCCGCTTGTGAAGTGATCGCCACCGCCACGCCCCAGGCCAGGGCCGTGGCCACGCCGGTCAGGGTCGCCAGCCAGCTGCCGGCAGCGATTTCGGCGATTTCATAGAACGCGGTGTCAGCGGACTTGAAGCCCATGCCGGCTGCCAGATCGGTAGCGATCCAGGTTTGCGCGACGAAAATCACACCCATCACTACCAGCGTGATCAGTGCCGCTTTGCCGACGCTGCGGCCCGGATCGCCCTTGATCTCTTCGGCAAGCGTAGAGATCGCATCGAAACCGAGGAACGACAGCACCGCAATCGACACCGCTTGCATCAGCAGGGCGAAGTTGAAGGTTTCCGGGTGATACAGCGGCGCCAAGGTCAGTTGGCCGTTGCCGCCACCGTTGTGCAGGGCATTCCAGGCATAGAACAGGAAAATGCCCAGCACCACGAGTTGCGCCAGCAGGAACACAATGTTCATGCGAGCGGTGAAGGTGATGCCGCGCAGGTTGACGAAGGTCGCGCTGACCAGGAACGCCAGAATGAAGCCGACTTTCGGAATGTCCGGGTACAAATGGTTGAGCGCCATCGCCGCATACACGTAAAGCAGCGGCGGAATCAGCAGATAGTCGAGCAGCATCAGCCAGCCGGCGATGAAACCGACGTGTTGATTCAGGCCCCGTTGCGCGTAGGAATACACCGATCCGGCAATCGGAAAGGCCCGGGCCATGCTGCCGTAACTCAGCGCGGTGAAGACCATCGCCACCATGCCGATGATGTACGCCAGAGGCACCATCCCCGGTGCCTCGGCGTTGACGTAGCCATACACGCCGAACGGGGCGATGGGGATCATGAAGATCATCCCGTACACCACCAGATCGGTCAGTGTCAGGCTACGTTTCAACTCCTGTTTGTAGCCGAACTCTTCTATTTCCATGAAGCGCAACTCCTTGTCAGCCAATCGGTCGTTTTAGTTGTTATATCGGTCCGTCGTTTACAGCGTCAGCAGTGGTTACAACAATCCTTACAGCAATGGAGCCAGATAATTCGCCCAGCGCGTCACCGCTTCCGGGCTGCGCAGCAGGTCGTTGCGCACTTCGATCAACACCGAATCGAGGCCCCTTGCATCGCCATGCACCGGCACGGTCATGTCGCCCAGCGGGTCGATTTTGTACGGCTGGTTGCCGGCGACTTTCAGCGGGTGTCGCTCCAGACCGTCGAGCATCCGTTGGGCATAGGCCCGGGCCTGACCGAACAGCACGCCGACTTCCAGCTCCCGCGGCTGGCCGTAGTACACCGGGGTGAAACTGTGAATCCCTACCACCCGTACCGGCCGACCTTCGGCCAGACGTGCGTCGATCAGTTGTTGCAGCCGCGTGTGAAACGGCTTGAACAGGCACTGGCGACGGTATTCGCGGGTGGCCTCGTCAAGCTCGCGGTTGCCCGGCACCTGATAGATCTCGCTCTGCGCCGGGATGCTGTCGGGCGCATGCCGGGGGCGGTTGAGGTCGATCAGCAGGCGCGAATAGTTGGCGCTCAACAGCGTGGCGCCCAATTGCTCCGACAGTTGCTCGGCCAGCGCCAGGGCACCGATGTCCCAGGCGATGTGTTCGCGCGCGGCCGTGTCATCCAGGCCCAGATTGTTCAGGGCCTCGGGGATGTAGCGGCTGGCGTGTTCGCACACCAGAATCAGCGGGTGCGTCGAATCTTCACGGCTCAGGTTGTAGACCGGTCGGGTGTACAACCCAAGCTCGGCGGATTCAGTACAGGCGTGCATAGTGCTCACAAAGATCAGCGGGCGAGAGCTGTTCCGTCAGCGCCAGTTCCTCGGTTTTAAGGGCGAAAAAAGTCTCGAGCAACGCGCTTGGCAGCGCTTCGACCAGCGCTTCACTGCGACGCAGGCAATCCAGTGCCTGGGCAAGAGAGGCGGGCAGGGCAACGATGCCCCGGGCCTTGCGTTGTTCGTCGTTGAGTGAATCGGGGATTTCATCGGTGATCGCGTTCAGCGCCAGACGTTGCTCGATCCCCAGGCGTCCGGCAATTAACAGCGCGGCCATTGCCAGATGCGGCGAGGCGGTGGCGTCCATGGCGCGGAACTCAAGGTTGTATTGCTTCGCCACGGGTTTGTTCCCCAGGCTCACGGTCGGGCAGATCCGCAGCGCCGCTTCGCGATTCTGCTGGCCGAGGCAAGCGTAGGAAGCGCTCCAGTGGTGCGGCTGCAAGCGTTCATACGACACCGGCGTCGGTGCAGTGAATGCGCACAGCGCCGGTAAGTAATGCAGCACACCCGCCGCCCAGTGCTGGCCGAGGGTCGACAGGCCATTGCTGGTGCCGGCGTCGTAGAACATCGGCTGACCGGCCAGATCGAGCAGGCTGACGTGCAGGTGTACGCCGTTGCACACCGCGTCGGCGGCGGTCTTCGGCGCGAAGCTCAGATCCAGACCCATCTGCCGGGCGATTTCGCGGGTAATCTCGCGCACGTTGACCGCGCGATCCGCCGCCGCCACGCCAAGGGTAGGGCGGCAGGTGATTTCGTATTGATGCTTGCCGTATTCGGGCAGGAACATTTCCGGCTCGACACCACCGGCGCGCAACGCACTGAGCAGCCAGCCACCGAATTCGGCGCCCTGGCGCTGGGCTTCGAGCGAGAACGCCAGATGTTCGGCAAACCCGGCGTGCAGGTTGAATTCGTGCTCGAACGCGGCGTTGACCTGCAAGCCGAGCTCATCGCGATAGCGCTCGACCTCGTTGCGCAGCAGCGTGCGCGGACAGGCGGCCCATGGTCGGCCATCGGTTTCGCGGATGTCACCATGGATGAAATCCAGAGCTGGCGCTGCGGCGTCCGGGCCGTTGCCGACGGTGACGCGGCTGGCCAGATCGGGAATCAGCCGCAGGTCGCCATACGCGCCCCACGGACTGGTCGAAGCGATGATGTCCTGCGGCGTCAGCGCACTGTTGGCTGGTACCCAGCCGCAACCGGCGGCCTGATAATGCTCCAGCTCATCGGTGGGAAACGAGCGGCCACGGGTGACGCCGATCAGGTCGGTGGTGACGATGGTGGTCATCGGCAACGGTGACAGGCGTTCGCTCATGGCTGCATCTCCTGCAACCGGCCGAGCACGGTGTCGGTGTCGGTGATCCAGCAGTAACCCTTGATTGCGTTCAGACAGGCGTCGTGGCGTGCTTCGGTGTAGGTCGCGCAGGCGTCCGCCACCAGAGTGACGAGGTAGCCACGGTCGGCGGCATCGCGCACGGCCATGTCGACGCACTGGTCGGTGACGATGCCGGCGATGATCAGGTGGCGGGTTTCCAGATTGCGCAGCACGTAGTCGATATTGGTCGAGTTGAAGACCCCGGACGAGGTTTTCGGCAGCACGATCTCGTTTTCCGCCGGGCTCAGTTCGGCGATGACCTGTGCCTGCGGGCTGCCCTTGGGCAGGTGCATGTCCGACAGCTTGTGATCCAGCGAGCGGTCACGGCCGTCGGCGGTCAGGCTTTCGATCAGGGTGTGCAGCACGTTCTGCCGTGCTTCGCGGAAGGCGTTGAGCAGGCGAACCTGATTGGGTACCACTTGCGAGCGCGTGCGGTTGAGGAAATACGCGGCGTCCGGGCCTTCGAGGTGCGGGTCGAACTGCGGCTCGAGCCAGGCGCGCTGCATGTCCACCAGCAACAGGGCGGTGTGATCGGTGACAAACGGCAGGTCCCGTGGCGAGCGATGGGGAAGGCTGAACATCCTTATTTATCCTCCAGCAAATGGGTGTCGAAGTCGTTGCGCAGGGCATCGATGCCTTCCAGGCGATCGGTCAGGTCCGGGCTACGCAGGGTCAGGCAAGCAATCAATGCTTCAACCTGGGCCAGCGCCGGGACCATGGTGTCGAACGGCGAGGCCGACTCCACCGGGGCGCTGATGATCATGTCGGCCAGCTCGCGCAGCGGTGAGGCGTAGATGTCGGTGAACAGCACAACGCGGGCGTTGCTGTTCTTCGCCGCGCTCGCCACGCGCAGGGCCTGGGTCTGGTAGCGGCGATAGTCGAACACCAGCACCACGTCCTGACGTTGCAGGTCGAACAGACGATCCGGCAGTTGCGCGTTGTCTTCCAGCGCAAAGCAACCGGGGCGCAGCAGACGCAAATGATTGAGCAGGTAAGTCGCCATCAAACTGCTGAAGCGTCCGCCGAAGCAGTAGACCTGATGGCGGGTGTCGAGCAGCCAGTCGGCCAGAATTCGCACATCTTCCGGCTGGGTCAGGGCCTGGGTTTCGGCCAGCAGGTTGTGGCTATGAGCCAGATAATGACTCCAGGCATCGTCCTTGTTCTGATGCGAGCGCGGCTGCAACAGAGTGCGCGGCGAGCGCAGGCGATGGTCCATGTCACTGAGCAGGGCGTCCTGGAATTCGGCGTAACCACCGAAGCCGAGCTTTTTCACCAGCCTCACGATGGTCGGATCGCTGACGCCGGCATGTTCGGCCAGGCGCGCCATCGGGCCAAGCCCGTTGCGTGGATACTGATCGAGCAAGGCGCGAACGACTTTGCGCTCCGACGGCGTCAGGTCAAGGCCGGGGTCGGTGATCAGGTCTCTTAAAGGGGGCATCCGGGCTCCTGCTGGATGGGGTGTTGAATTCGCTTCACAATCCGTTAAAACAGTATTTATGTAACTGACGCTACATGTCTAGCGAATTTTTCCGCGTTTAAATCAGGCCCCAAAATGAGGCTGGATGCCCGTAACGCAAGGGTTACACGTATGTCGACCAGTTTTGTAGTCCATTGCCCATAATGATGTCAGACATTGCCGCTTTCACACGCTCGGATCATCCAATCCACTCGCCCGGAGCATCCCGGTTTACGGCACAATTGCCGCTTCATCAGCGATTATGTCGATGACCGTCCTGTCTTTCAGCCGAGTAGCCTCCCGTGCAGACCACCCGTTTGACCTTGATCTGCCATGCCAGAACAGTCGCACAAAAATTGGCGTGTTTTCCTACGAACGAGCCTGTTGAAGACGTGGCGCTGGCGTCCGACTCGCTGGCTTCGCGTCTGGACACTGCGTCACGGTTGATTTGCGGCCCGGAACTGCGCACTCGCCAGACGGCGGCGTGGTTTGGCCACGACATACACATTGATCAGGCCCTGCGTGATTGCGACTGGGGACGCTGGCAAGGTCAGTCGATAAAGGATTTGCAGCGGAACGAACCCGAGGCATTGCAAGCCTGGCTCGAAGATCCGCACGCCGCACCCCATGGCGGTGAGTCGGTGGCGCAACTGCGTGAACGAGTGGCCGCGTGGCTGGTTTCACTGCAAGCCACGCCGGGACACGTGTTGGCGGTCACCCATCCGTTCGTGATTCGTGCTGCATTGATGCAGGTCGCGCAGGGCGAGGCGTTTCACAGCATTGATGTCGAGCCGCTGGCGGCGGTCGATCTGCGGTTTACCGGGCGCTGGCGGCTACGCTTGTCCGGCATGAGTGTGGAAGGAGCAGAGCCATGAAGCGATTGCTGGTGATCGGCATCGGTGCCGGCAACCCGGACTACATCACGATGCAGGCGGTGAAGGCGCTGAACCGGGTGGACGTGTTTTTCCTGATGGACAAGGGTCAGAGCAAGGACAAGCTGATCGACCTGCGGCGAGAAATCTGTGAGCGTTACATCACTGATCGTACGTACCGTTTCGCCGAAGCCCACAGCCCGGAGCGCGAGCGCGGCGATGTGGACTACAGCGCCAGCGTCGATGATCTGAACCGCGCCAAGCAGCAAACCTTCGAACGCCTGATCAATGACGAATTGGCTGACGGGCAGTGCGGTGGTTTTCTGGTGTGGGGCGATCCAGCGCTGTACGACAGCACCATTCGTATCCTGCAGGCGATTCTGGATTCGGGGCGATGCGCGTTTGAATTTGAAGTCATTCCCGGCATCACCAGCGTTCAGGCCCTGGCGGCACAACACAAGGTGCCGTTGAACACCATCGGCCGCTCGATTGAAATCACCACCGGCCGACGCCTGGCGGCAGGGCAGGTGAGTAACACGGACAGTCTGGTGGTGATGCTCGACGCCGAAGATTCCTACCATCAGGTGGCGGATCAGGAGACAGAGATCTACTGGGGCGCCTACCTCGGCACGCCGGACGAAATCCTTATCCATGGCAAGCTCGGCGACGTTGCCGATGCGATAGAACGGGTGCGCAAGGCTGCGCGGGCCGAGCATGGCTGGATCATGGACACCTATCTGTTGCGCAAGCCTTGATCTCTCGACCAAAGCGTTCGCGATACACCGACGGCGGCACCCCGACCACGCTGCGAAACGCCACACGAAAGCTCTCCACCGACCGATAGCCACAGCGCAGGGCAATCTGCTCGGTGTTCTGCGGCGTGCTTTCCAGCAATTCCCGGGCTCGGGCCAGACGCTCGTGTTGCAGCCAGGCTTTGGGGGACTGGCCGCTGGCCTCCGTGAATTTGCGCAGGAAGGTGCGTTCGCTCATCGCCGCTTCGCTGGCCAGATCGCGCACTTCCAGCGGTTCGTGCAGGCGCTCGCGGGCCCACTGCATCACGCGTGACAGGTCGCTGCGCGGTGTCGGGCTGACCGGCGTCGGAATGAATTGCGCCTGACCGCCGGTGCGCTGCGGCGACATCACCAGCCGTCTCGCCACCGAGTTGGCGATCTGGGTGCCGAAGTCCCGCGCCACCAGATGCAGGCAGGCGTCGATTCCGGCCGCGCTGCCGGCCGAAGTAATCAATTGGCCGGAATCGACGTAAAGCACATCAGGATCGACATCGATGGCCGGGAAGCGCTCGGCCAGCTCCGAGGTGTAGCGCCAGTGAGTGGTGGCGCCGTGCCCGTCGAGCAGGCCGCTGGCGGCCAAAACAAACACGCCCGAGCAGATCGACAGCAACCGGGCGCCGCGTGAGTGGGCATCACGCAATGCTTCCAGCAAGGCTTCCGGCACCGGCGCGCTGCGGTCGCGCCAGCCGGGAATGATGATGGTGCGCGCATCCGCCAACAGCTCAAGACCGCCATCGGCCAGCACCTGAATTCCGCCCATGGCGCGCATCGGGCCTTGATCGACGGCGGCGATGCAGTGCTCGTACCACGGGAAATCGAACTCCGGCCGGGCCAGGCCGAAGATCTCCACGGCGATGCCGAACTCGAATGTGCAGAGGCCGTCGTAGGCCAGAATTGCGACCAATCCAGGTGAATCAGGCATTTGGCGGAAAATTCCCGGTGAGTGTCTTGTGCGCCACTGTAGCGGCAAGCGACGGCCCGATAAAGTCTGTTCATCCCCACAGACAAAGGAGTGATTCAACATGCCCAGCCTGGTTCGTGAAATTCCTGCCGCCCCTTCGGCCATTGCCCTGATGCATTTCAGCAACCGTCTGACCTTCGAAACCGATTGTTCCGACGTCTTCAGCAGCCAGGAAGCCGGTGATGTCGACTTTGTGCTGGTGGACGTGCGTGGGCCGCTGGCTTTCGAGCGTGGTCATGTGCCGGGAGCGATCAATATTCCGGGGCGTTTGCTGACGGCGGAAGGGTTGGTGGACTACTCGAAAAACACGCTTTTCGTGGTTTATTGCGCCGGTCCCCACTGCAATGGTGCCAACAAAGCTGCGGTGAAGCTGGCGGCGTTGGGTTATCCGGTCAAGGAGATGATCGGCGGGGTGACCGGGTGGCTGGATGAAGGCTTCCAGTTGAGTGTTGCGACAGCGCGCGTCGCCACTGCGCCGATCGCTTGCGACTGCTGATAGCCAGAAGGTTGCCGCTTCGGCGGCACCTTTTGTCGGCTTTGTCCTACAACCCTTGCACCGCTCTGGCGCACACTTTTCCCACGTGATGGCACTCGCCGATTTTCTGTAAGTATTTGTCGCTTAAACACAATTTGCCCCGTGCGCGCCGCCATAGACTGCCGGCCACTTCGGTTTCTTTGCGCTACACAGCCCAAGGCCGAACCTGACAATCGAAAGCTGCCAATAAAAGCCTCCGCACACGGGAGTAATAAATGAAAAAGCTGGTTATGTTCGGTGCCCTGGCACTGTCGATGTTGTCCCTGACCGCCGTGGCCGAAGACGCCAAACCGATCCGTATCGGTATCGAAGCCGGTTACCCGCCATTCTCGATGAAAACCCCTGACGGCAAACTGGCCGGTTTCGACGTGGACATCGGCGACGCGCTGTGTGAGCAGATGAAAGTCAAATGCACCTGGGTCGAGCAAGAGTTCGACGGCCTGATCCCGGCGCTGAAAGTGAAGAAGATCGATGCGATCCTGTCCTCGATGACCATCACTGACGACCGCAAGAAAAACGTCGATTTCACCATCAAGTATTACCACACCCCGGCGCGCTTCGTGATGAAGGCAGGCTCGGGCGTGAAAGACCCGCTGGTTGAGCTCAAAGGCAAGAAAGTCGGCGTGCTGCGCGCCAGTACCCACGACCGTTACGCCACCGAAGTGCTGGTGCCGGCCGGGATCGAACTGGTGCGTTACGGCTCGCAGCAGGAAGCCAACCTGGACATGGTGTCCGGTCGTATCGACGCGATGCTGGCCGACTCGGTCAACCTGAGCGACGGCTTCCTGAAAACCGACGCCGGCAAAGGCTTTGAATTCGTCGGCCCGACCTACGAAGACGCCAAGTACTTCGGCGGCGGCGCCGGTATTGCAGTGCGTAAAGGCGATACCGAGCTGGCTGAGAAATTCAACACCGCCATCAACGAAATCCGCGCCAACGGCAAGTACAAGCAAGTGCAGGACAAGTACTTCGACTTTGATGTGTACGGCCATTAATACGCCGTAGAAAAAAGTGGCCCCGTTCATTCGGTGGCCACTTTTTTTTCGCCCGTGATTTATCCTGTCAGCACATTTTCAATGCAGTCATTGCCTCGGCAACGACTACAGAATTTCCGGAGTTCCCCATGCAACGCATCGACCACCTTCTGCCCTGGAGCCACCTGGGCAGCGAACGTTCCCTGAGCGTGTTCCGTTATGGCGCCGGCCCGCGCAAGGTCTACATCCAGGCCAGCCTGCACGCCGATGAACTGCCGGGCATGCGCACCGCGTGGGAACTGAAAAAGCGCCTGGCCGAGCTGGAAAGCAACGATCAGTTGCAAGGCGTGATCGAACTGGTGCCGGTGGCCAACCCGATCGGCCTCGATCAGCATCTGCAAGGCAGTCACATGGGCCGTTTCGAACTGGGCAGCGGCAAGAACTTCAACCGCTCCTTCGTCGAACTCAGTGCGCCGGTGGCCGAGCGCATCGGGAGTCAGTTGGGCGGTGATGCCCAAGCCAACATCGCGCTGATCCGCCAGACAATGGGCCAGATACTCGACGAACTGCCAGCCCCGGCCTCGCAACTGGAAGCACTGCACCGTCTGTTGCTGCGCCACGCCTGCGAGGCCGACATCACCCTCGACCTGCATTGCGATTTCGACGCCGCGATTCATATTTACGCACTGCCGCAGCACTGGCCGCAGTGGCAATCCCTCGCCGCACGCCTGAAGGCTGGCGTGGCGCTGTTGTGTGAAGATTCCGGTGGCAGTTCGTTCGATGAATCCTGCTCCTCGCCGTGGTTGCGCCTGGCGCGGATGTTCCCGGAGGCTGCGATTCCACCGGCCAACCTCGCTACCACACTGGAACTGGGCAGCATGGGCGACACCCGCGTCGATCAGGCTCAGGCCAATTGCGAGGCGATACTGGGCTTTTTGGCCGAGCAGGGCTTCATCAGCGGTGAATGGCCGAAAGCGCCGGACGAATGCTGCGAAGGCATGCCGTTCGAAGGCACCGAATACCTGTTCGCCCCGCACCATGGCGTGGTGAGTTTCCTGCGCGATGCCGGTGAGTGGGTCGAGCGCGGCGATGCGCTGTTCGAAGTGGTCGATCCGTTGAACGATCGCGTGACCACCGTGCGTGCCGGCACCAGTGGCGTGTTGTTCGCCATCGATCGCGGTCGCTACACCCAGCCGGGCATCTGGCAGGCGAAAGTGGCGGGGCGCGAGCCGATTCGAGTCGGCAAGCTGATCAACGACTGACACCCCATCCTCCGGATCACAGTGTTAGGCTCTGCGCCGAACCCTGCACTGTGTGAAGGAAGGCTTATGTTGAAGGTGTTTACGCTGTTTACGCTGTTGACGCTGCTCGCGTCCACTGCCGTTCAGGCTCAGACCTCGCTGCAAAACGATCTGCCGCTCAACTACCTGGCCCAGGTTCACCCGGACGCCGAGCAGCGTCCGCTGGTGATTTTCCTGCATGGCTATGGCAGCAACGAAGCAGACTTGATCGGTATGAAATTTCAGCTGCCCAAGCAGTACAACTACCTGTCGGTGCAGGCACCGATGGCGTTGGGTGAAGGGCGTTTCCAGTGGTTTCGCAAGAAAGGCGAAGGTGCCTACAACGGCGAGACTGATGATCTGAAGGCCAGCAGCCAGAAACTGCGGGCCTTTATCGCCGCAGCGGCGCAGAAATATCACGCGCAACCGGACAAGGTGTACCTGATCGGTTTCAGCCAGGGCGCGATGATGACCTACGAGGTAGGACTGCGGCAGCCGGCGGTAGTGGGTGGCATCGCGGCATTGAGTGGGCGGATATTGCCGGTGCTCAAGAGCGAGCTGAAATCAGAGCAGCAGCATCCGCCGCTGGACATCTTCATCGGCCACGGCACGGCGGATGACCGTGTGCCTTACAGCGGTGGCACCGAGGCCGATGCGTTGTTGCAGAAGCTGTCGTACAAACCGCAATTTCATGCCTATCCCGGCGTCGGCCACAGCATCAGTGCGGCCGAGCTTCGGGATTTGAACGACTGGTTGCAGCAACTCAACCCGTGAAGATCACTTTTCCTTGAGGATGGTTTTCACCAGTGCCTCGTGACCGCTCTTGTCGCTGGCTCGGGAAATCACCTGGACCAGCGCCATGCGCGTGCCGGAACCGGCCAGCAACGTGGTGTTGAGAGTCTGGCCGCCGCCCTGGGTGGCGGTGCTGTCGACCTGACGCAAGCCCAGGCCGTTACCTTTCTGGGTCAGGCTCTTTTCGCTGAGCTTGTTGAAGTCCGGCAGGGCCTTGCGTTGGGCGTCGATGAAATCGGAGACGGTGCCGTCGAGGAATGCACTGTCGTTGTCCTTGACGTTGTTGCCTTCGGGAATCTGGTTTTCGGCGACGATGACCACAGTCTTGGTGGCGTCGTTGCTGTACATGGTGCCCTTGGCGCCGGTCGGCCCGGCCGGCAGCGGGTCGCCGACAAAGCCCTTGGGCAGGACAAAACTGAATTTGCCGTCGAGCATCGAGACTTTCTCGGTGACAACCTTCTCTTTGGCCTTGGCTGCCTGAGCATTGATGGCGCCGAAACCGGCCACCGCCGCCAACAACAGGACGACGGCTTTCTTGCTAAGCAATGACATTCGAATCTCCGAGGGATGGTCGCGCTTGGGCGGCGATCATCCCACGGAGCACACCCGGCACTCCAGAGCGGTTTGTCCGGGCGGGTTCAGTTCGGCGACGGTGCCGGCGCGGGTTTGGCCAGCAACTGCCGGGTGACGCCCAGCATCGCCACCGAAACGGCCACGGCCACCACGAAACCGCCGAAACCCAGATTGGGAACCGTCAGCGCCAGCACCAGACAAAACGCCGAAAACGAATACATCCCCGTCGCTGTCGCCCGCAACAACGCGGCGGTAAACGCCGGGCCACGGGTCTGCTGGGAAAACACCGCCATCACGCTGCCGAGCACCGGGAACACCGCGAGCAGACCGCTCCAGCGCTCGCCGACGGTGCTGGCCTGCATCGTCACCACCAGCGTGAGCGCGGCCCCGGCGATCATCCGCCAGACCAGTTTGTCCGACTTCGGCGCCGGGCCACTTACCACCGGTTGCACCTTGGGAAACAGGTATGGCGCGGCAAGCAGGGCAGTTGCAGCGGCGGCAATCGAGAAGGGCAGAGAGGCCGGTATCAGCGACAGGATCAACGCCAGCACGGCCCAGACTGATAAAGAAACCACCAACGCCAGCGGCCAGCTCGCCCGCTGCGCCACCTGCGCGTAAGTGATGCAAAACGCGATCATCGCAAACATGGCCGACAGCGCCGCCACCGCCGATTGCGCGGCAAACGCCGGGCCTTGCTCGATGGCGAGGAAAAACAGAATCGGCCCGACCACCACTGGCAACCCCGACAGCCACCCGGCGATGCTGGGGCCCCAACGCTTGCCCGCGAGGGAAATCAGCAGCAGGAAACCGGGAATCAGCAGCAGTTTGAGGATCAGCACGCAGGTGTCTCCTTCGGGTCAATAAGGGCCACGTTAGCACTGTGGTTCACGGATTGCTGCATATGCATGCAAAACATGTATACAAAATGACGAGCGCAATAGCCGACTATGCTCTGAGTATCAGGGTTTACCGGAGTCGATACCGCGATGAGCAATACACCGAAGTTGTTGCGTGGATGCTGCGGGATCGGCTTGTGGGCCTTGTTGCTGACACCCACTTGGGCCAGTTGGCAGGACGCGGTGCCCGGCGCGCAGATCATCGGCACCGGCGATTTCAGCGTGTTCGGTTTCGACGTTTACAACGCCCGGTTGTGGAGCGCCGCGCGTCCATTGGCCGATGGTCAGCCCTTCGCCCTGGAGCTGATCTATCGGCGTAGCGTGTCCCGCGAAGATTTGGTCAAGGCCAGCGTCGACGAGATCAAACGCCTGGCAGGCTCCTCCATCAGTCCTGCGCAACTGGCGGTGTGGCAGGCCCAGATGCAGCAATCGTTCGTCGACGTGCAGGCCGGCACGCGGATCACCGGGGTGTATCTGCCAGGGCAGGGCGCGCGGTTTTTTGTTGGCCAACAGTTGCAGCACGAGATCAATGACCCTCTGTTCGCCCAGGCTTTTTTCAATATCTGGCTGGATCCACGCACGCGCAATCCCGAACTGCGTCAGCAACTGCTGGGTCCTGCCAAACCCTGATCGCAGCACATCTGCGCTTGGGCGCACCGACTGAAACGTCTAAGCTGCGTCTTTCGACTTGTTTCTGGATGTGTGCGTGAAATTCAGCTTGCCCAAAATCGCTACGGCGCCGTTCTGCCCGCCGGAAGTGGCCGGCAGTGTTCCGGTCGATCCCAACGCCTCGTTCTTCAAACGCGTGCTGCGCTTTGCCGGCCCCGGTTTGCTGGTGTCGATCGGCTACATGGACCCGGGCAACTGGGCCACCGCCATCGAGGCCGGTTCGCGCTTCGGTTACAGCCTGTTGTTCGTAGTGTTGCTGGCGAGTCTGGCGGGCATGGTTGTGCAATGCCTGTGCTCGCGATTGGGCATCGCCACCGGGCGCGATCTGGCGCAGCTGTCCCGCGAACGCTACAGCACTCCGACGGCGCGGCTGCAATGGGTGCTGGCGGAAATCTCGATCATCGCCACCGACCTGGCAGAAGTGCTCGGCTGTGCGCTGGCGTTTCACCTGTTGCTGGGGTGTTCGCTGACGTTCGGCATCGCCCTGACAGCATTCGATACATTGCTGGTGCTGGCCCTGCAGAACCGTGGTTTCCGCCGGCTGGAGGCAATCATGCTGGTGCTGGTGGGCACCATCGGCGCGTGTTTCTTCGTTGAATTGCTGTTGATCAAACCGTACTGGCCGGACGTCGCCCTAGGCTTCAAACCGTCACTGTCGGCGATCAGCGACGCCGCGCCGTTGTACCTGGCCATCGGCATCCTCGGCGCCACTGTCATGCCGCACAACCTGTACCTGCACACGTCGATCGTACAGACACGGCTGATCGGCAAGGATCTGGCCAGCAAGCAGGACGCGGTAAAACTGGCGCGCATCGACACCATCGGTTCGCTGGCGCTGGCGTTGCTGGTCAACGCGGCGATCCTGATTCTCGCGGCGGCAGCCTTTCATCAGTCCGGACACACCGACGTGGTCGACATCCAGGACGCCTATCACTTGCTCGACCCATTGGTGGGCGGCGCGCTGGCCAGTGTGCTGTTCGGCGTGGCGTTGCTGGCCTCGGGGCAGAGTTCGACCTTCACCGGCACCATCGCCGGGCAAGTGATCATGGAAGGCTATCTGAACCTGCGGATCCCTTGCTGGCAGCGGCGCCTGATCACCCGTGGGCTGGCGCTGATTCCGGCATTCATCGGCGTGTGGCTGATGGGCGACGGCGCGGTGGGCAAGTTGCTGGTGTTGAGCCAGGTGGTGTTGAGCCTGCAACTGCCGTTTGCGCTGTATCCGCTGATTCGCATGACCAACGACAAGCAACTGATGGGGCCGTTTGTGAACCGGTTGCCGACCAAGGTGCTCGCGTGGGGATTGTTTGTGGTGATCAGCGGGGCGAATGCCTGGTTGATTCTGCAGCTGGCGGCCTAACGGCCAAACGCTTCCACCACAAAATCAATGAACACCCGGGTCTTGGCCGGCAGTAAAGTGCGGCTGGGGTAGTACAGCGAAATCGCGCCGGCATCGCATTGCCAGTCGGGCAACAGTCGCACCAGTTCACCGCGTTCGATCTGCGCACTGACATCGGGCAGCACCAGCATCGTCACGCCCAGACCCAACAACGCCGCGGTGCGCATGGCCATCGGGTCATTCAGCACGATGTTCGGGTTGAGCAGGGCGCTGGCCTGTTCGCCGGCTTCGTTGTGCATCTGCCATTGGCGCAGGCGCCCGGTGCGCAGGCCGCGCATGACGATGCCGTGGTGATCGGCGAGATCAGCCGGATGTCGCGGCAGTGTGCGGCCGGCCAGATACGTCGGCGACGCCACCGCCAGCACTTCGGCGGACGACAATGGCCGGGCGACTACGCCGGGTGTCAGCTCGAATCCGCCGCCAATCGCTACGTCGTAACCCTCGGCGATCAAGTCCACCTGACGATTTTCGAAGTGCCATTCCGGGCGAATCAGCGGATAGCGCGCCAGAAACTCCGGCAGCAGCGGCAGCATGTGATCGATGCCGAACGTCGGCGGCAGGCTGACCTTGAGCACGCCCGCCGGCTCGCCGCGCTCGGTCGCCACCGTCGCAATCGCTGCCTGCAAGGCGTCGAGGTTGCCGCCGATGCTCGCCAGAAAACCTTCACCTGCCTCGGTCAACGACAGCTTGCGGGTCGAGCGCTGAAACAGCCGCACGCCGAGGTTGCGTTCAAGAATCGCCACGTTGCGACTGACCGCCGCCGGGGTCAGCGCCAGCAACCGTGCGGCGGCGGAGAAGCTGCCGGTCTCGGCGCTGCGGACGAAAGATTCCAGATTGGCAAGGGTTTCCATAGGTTCGACCTGATAGCGATGCTTGAAGATCATTCAAGACATTACCGGCTAATCAAGTGGGAATGGCAAGCGCAAGATTCGTTTCGGTCTTACCCCCACTTTGAGGAGAACACCATGAGCACTATCGGAATCATCGGCGCTGGCGCCATCGGTTCAGCGTTTGCCAAAGCCTTGTCGCGTCAGGGCATCCCGTTGGTCATCGCCAACAGTCGCGGGCCGGAGACCCTGGCTGAACTGATCGCAGAACTCGGCCCGACTGCCCGTGCCGTTACCCGTGAAGAAGCGGCGGCCCAAGACATCGTGCTGGTCGCGGTGAACTGGTCGAAACTGCCGACCGCACTGGCCGGGCTCCCGGACTTCGGTGGACGGATCGTTATCGACGCCAACAATTCGATTGAAGCGCCATCGTTCAAACCGGTGGATTTGCAGGGGCGGCCGTCCAGCGAAGTGTTCGCCGAATGGGTGCCGGGCGCGCGGGTGGTCAAGGCGTTCAACCACTTGCTGGCGCGTTTGCTGGAAGCGGATCCGGCGTCGGAGGGGGGCAAGCGTGTGCTGTTCCTGTCCGGCGATGATGCGCAGGCCAAGGCTGAAGTGGGAGCGCTGATCGATCAGCTCGGCTTCTTCGGTATCGATCTGGGCGAGTTGAGCGTGGGTGCGCGACTGGTGCAGTTCCCGGGCGGGCCGTTGCCGGTGCTGAATCTGGTGAAATTTGGCTGACGACCGGGCAAAAAAATACCCGGTGCGACGTGAGTCGTACCGGGTTTGTTGCCAACGGGCAGTGGATGTCGTGGATCCGCCGCCCGCTGTTGAACCTCTTTTGCGCTTAAGCGCGTTCCAGCGCCAGGGCCACGCCCTGACCGCCGCCGATGCACAGGGTCGCGAGACCCTTTTTCGCATCACGCTTGATCATTTCGTGGAGCAGGGTCACCAGCACGCGGCAGCCCGATGCACCGATCGGGTGACCGAGGGCGATGGCGCCGCCGTTGACGTTGACCTTGTCCAGATCCCATTGCAGATCCTTGGCCACCGCCAGCGATTGCGCGGCGAAGGCTTCGTTGGCTTCGATCAGGTCGAGTTGGCCGATGCTCCAGCCAGCTTTGTCCAGGCAGCGGCGAGTGGCGGACACCGGGCCGATACCCATGATCGCCGGGTCGACGCCCGCGTTGGCGTAGGCAGCGATTTTCGCCAGGACCGGCAGGCCCAGGGCCTTGGCTTTTTCGGCGCTCATCAGAATCACGGCAGCCGCGCCGTCGTTCAGCGATGAAGCGTTGCCGGCGGTGACGCTGCCGTCCTTCTTGAAGGCCGGACGCAGTTTGGCCAGGGATTCGGCGGTGGTGTCGCCGCGTGGCTGCTCGTCGACCTTGAACGCCACCGGATCGCCTTTGCGCTGCGGAATCAGGATCGGGGTGATTTCATCGACAAAACGACCGGCCTCGATGGCAGCGGCGGCTTTCTGTTGCGACGCAGCGGCGAAGGCGTCCTGCTGCTCGCGGCTGATCTCGTACTTCTCGACCAGGTTCTCGGCGGTGATGCCCATGTGGTAATCGTTGAACGCATCCCACAGGCCATCGCTGATCATGGTGTCGACGATTTGAGCGTGACCCATGCGCAGACCGGTGCGCGCGCCCGGCATCACATAATTGGCCAGGCTCATGTTTTCCTGGCCGCCGGCGATGATCACGTCAGCATCGCCGCAACGGATCGCCTGGGCGCCGAGGTGCAGGGCCTTGAGGCCCGAACCGCAAACCTTGTTGAGGGTCATGGCCGGTACGGCGTGGGGCAGACCGGCCTTGATCGCCGACTGGCGCGCCGGGTTCTGGCCGGCGCCGGCGGTCAGTACCTGGCCCATGATCACTTCATCGACCTGAGCACCGTCCAGACCGGTCTGCTCAAGCAACTGGCGGATGACCGCTGCGCCCAGATCCACGGCGGAGACGGTGGCCAGCGATCCCTGGAAACTGCCGATCGCGGTACGCGTGGCGGCAACAATGACGACGTCTTGCATTTTCGAATTCCTCACTCGGCAGCGAACTGCATTTCCGGTACGTGATCCGGGACGATCAGTTTACCAGCGGTTTTGGCGACGATTTCCTCGACGCTGACGCCAGGTGCGCGTTCCTTGAGGACAAAAGCGCCATTTTCGATTTCCAGGTACGCAAGGTCAGTCAGGATGCGCTTGATGCAACCGGCGCCGGTCAGCGGCAGGCTGCACTGGCTCAGCAACTTGGACTCACCGTCCTTGGACGCGTGGGTCATGATGACGATGATGTTGTCCGCGCCGGCTACGAGATCCATCGCGCCGCCCATGCCCTTGACCAGTTTGCCGGGGATCATCCACGAGGCGATGTTGCCTTGCACGTCCACTTCGAAGGCGCCGAGCACGGTCAGGTCGACGTGACCGCCACGGATCATTGCGAAGGATTCGGCGGAGCTGAAGATCGACGCGCCAATGCGCGCGGTCACGGTTTGCTTGCCGGCGTTGATCATGTCGGCGTCGATGGTGTCTTCAGTCGGGAAAGGGCCCATGCCGAGCAGGCCGTTTTCCGATTGCAGCATGACTTCCATGCCTTCGGGGATGTAGTTGGCGACCAGGGTCGGGATGCCGATGCCGAGGTTCACGTAGTAGCCGTCCTGCATTTCGCGGGCGACGCGTTGAGCCATTTGTTCGCGGGTAAGTGCCATGTTCTTGTTCTCCGTCAGCCTGGATTATTTGCGGATGGTGCGTTGTTCGATGCGTTTTTCGAACGTGCCGCAAATGACCCGGTCGACGTAGATGCCGGGCGTGTGGATGTGTGCCGGATCCAGCTCGCCGGGTTCGACGATTTCTTCGACTTCGACCACGGTGATCTTGCCGGCGGTGGCGGCCAGCGGGTTGAAGTTCTGGGCGGTGTGGCGATAGATGACGTTGCCGAAGTGGTCGGCTTTCCAGCCTTTGACGATGGCGAAGTCGCCGGTGATGGACTCTTCCATCAGGTACTTGCGACCGTGGAATTCACGCACTTCCTTGCCTTCGGCGACCGGAGTGCCGACGCCGGTAGCAGTGAAGAAGGCCGGGATGCCGGCACCGCCTGCGCGCATTTTTTCGGCGAGGGTGCCTTGCGGGGTCAGGACGACTTCGATGTCGCCTTTGAGCAGTTGCTCTTCGAACAGTTTGTTTTCGCCGACATAGGAGGCGACCACCTTGCTGATCTGGCGGTCGGTCAGCAGCACGCCTAGGCCAAAGCCATCCACGCCGCAGTTGTTGGAGACAACGGTGAGGTCGCGGGTGCCCTTGCGCTTGATCTCGGCGATCAGGTTTTCCGGAATGCCGCACAGGCCGAAGCCGCCGGCGATCACGGTCATGCCGTCTTCAAGACCTGCCATGGCTTCCTCGTAGGAATACACGCGCTTGTCGAAACCTGCCATATGCACCTCTTTTATTGTTTGTCGGGCGGCTGGCTAGCCGAATGACTGGAGTGTCGCGCTGTAGGATATATTTGTTAAGTTGATTTTTAAGGTTGATTGATTGATAAAGCTCAATAATTGACCTCATTGATCGTTCCCACGCTCTGCGTGGGAATGCCTCTAGGGACGCTCCGCGTCCCAGTGACGCGGAGCGTCACCGGCTGCGTTACCACGCGGACGGTTCGACGCCTCGACGTGGGAACGATCAATGAGGTGTTCAGCTTAGTCCCTTGAGTGAATCGTTCATGACCATCAAGCAGATCCGCGCCTTTCTCGCCGTGGCCCAGAGCCTGAGCTTTGCCGTGGCCTGCGAGCGCCTGCACCTGTCGCAATCGGCGCTGAGCCTGACCATCAAAGCGCTGGAAGAGGGCCTGGGCGGGCGCCTGTTCAGCCGCAACACGCGCAACGTGGCGCTGACCCCGGAGGGCGAATCGCTGCTGCCGCTGGCCCGGCGCCTGATCGCCGACTGGGACAACGCCGAAGACGAAATGCGCCAGCGCTTCAGCCTCCAGCGCGGGCGGGTGACGCTGGCGGCGATGCCATCGTTTGCCGGCAACCTGCTGCCGCCGATCCTCAAGACCTTCCGCGCGCGCTATCCAAACGTCAACGTGACAGTCAACGACGTGATCAACGAGCAAGTGCTGGAAATGGTGCGCGATCGTCAGGTCGAACTCGGCGTGGCGTTCGAGCCGATGCAGAGCACTTCGCTGACGTTCACGCCGCTTTACCGCGATCGCTTTGTCGCCGTCGTGCCGCAGGATTCGTCGCTGGCCGACCGTAGCGACATTGATTGGCAGACCTTGCTGCAGGAACCGTTCATCACCCTGCAACGACCGTCCACGGTTCGGGTGATGCTGGAGGAACACTTGCAGGCCCGGGGCATGAAACTGCCGGTGGAATTTGAAAGCCATCAACTGGCGACAGTCGGGCGCATGGTGGCGAGTGGGCTAGGCGTCAGTGCGGTGCCGGCGTTGTGTGCCGGGCAGATGCGCGAGTTGGGCGCGCATTGCCTGACCTTGCACGAGCCCGTGGTTGAGCGGGCGATAGGCGTGCTGACGGATCCGGGGAATGAACTGTCGGCGGCGGCTCAGGCGCTTTTTGACATTCTCAAGGCTGAGGATTTTGGACATCTTTGAAATCCATCCCCCTCACCCCAGCCCTCTCCCGGAGGGAGAGGGAGCCGACCGAGTCGTGCTGCTTAGTACATCGACCTGAGCCACCGAGTCGATTATGGATTCAGGCTCATCAACTCTTGAGTTCGACTCGATATTTCAGGTCGATGTAACTCTTATATTCAGCGTGGTCAGTTCCCTCTCCCTTGGGAGAGGGCTAGGGTGAGGGGTTAGGGATCGCAAGCCGGACATCTCCCTCCCACCATCAACCATTCATTGCTTGAGCCAACAGCGGTAACAATTCCTCACAACACCCCTCAATCTTCAAATCCAGCAACTCATCCGCCCGCGTCTTCCCCAGATTGATCGCAATCAGCGGCTTGCCCCGATCCGCAATCACCCGGCACAGGCGAAACGCCGAATACGCCATCAACGACGAACCCACCACCAGCATCCCGGCGGCATTTTCCGCCAGCGCCATGGCCCGCGCTGCTGTCGGCTGCGCCACGTTCTCGCCAAAAAACACCACGTCCGGTTTCATCCGTTCGCCTGCGCAATGCGGGCAGTGCGGCACCTGGAAGCGCGCCTCGAAAGCCGGGTCGAGCAGGGTGTCGCCGTCCGGTGCCTGCACGGCATCGACGCCGGCCAGATACGGGTTCTGCGTTTCCATCAGTTGCTGAATCGAATCCCGCTCGCTGCGCTGACCGCAATCCAGACACAGAACCCGGTGCAGGCTGCCGTGCAGTTCGATGACGTCGTGACTACCGGCCTGATCATGCAAGGTGTCGACATTCTGGGTAATCAAACCGCCGATCCGTCCGTGGCTTTGCAGACTGGCCAACGCCTCATGGGCCGCGTTCGGCCGTGCCTGGCGCACGCGCGGCCAGCCGAGCATGGCCCGGGCCCAGTAGCGCCGACGCGATTCCGGGGCAGCGAGGAATTCCTGGTACATCATCGGCTGCCGGCCACGGCGTACGCCGTCAGTGTCGCGATAATCCGGGATGCCCGATGGCGTGCTGATGCCGGCGCCGGTCAGCACAATGAAGTCGCCGTCGGCCATGACCTGTTGCAGATAGTCGAGCGGGTCGGGGAGGGGACGGTCGAGCATGATCAGCGCTCCGCAGGCTGTAAGTGCCTTGCAGGTTAGCACCGACGGACACCTCTTTTCAGAGGCGTCCGCTGCCCGAGGTTATTTGCGAGCCTCCAGGATCAGGTTGAACGGCGTCTGCGTCGCACGCCGGAAGTGTTTGAAACCTGCTTCGGTAAACACCTTGCGCAAGCGCGACTCGCCCGCCTGCGCACCGAGGCCGAGTCCCACTTCCTGGGACAGCGAATTTGGCGTGCAGATGAACGTTGACGCGGCATAGAACAAGCGCCCGACCGGCGTGATGTTTTCGTCCAGGGTGTCGTTGGCAAACGGTTCGACCAGCAGTACCGTGCCGTCGTCTTTCAAGGATTTAAACGCATGCTTTGCCGCACCGACCGGATCGCCCATGTCGTGCAGGCAGTCGAAATAGCAGATCAGGTCATAGTCATTACCGGGATAGCTTTTCGCCGTGCCCTGGAAGAATCGCGCGCGACTGCTGACGCCGCCTTCTTCGGCCCGTTGGGTGGCGACGGTGATCGAAGGCGCGTGATAGTCAAAGCCGACGAACCGCGAGTTGGGATACGCCTGGGCCATGATCACCGTGGACGCACCGTGACCGCAGCCGATGTCGGCGACCTTGGCACCTTCCTCGAGTTTGGCCACCACGCCGTCCAGCGCCGGCAGCCACTCGGCGATCAAATGCCCCTTGTAGCCGGGACGAAAGAAGCGCTCGGTGCCGGTGAACATGCACGGATGGTGATCGCCCCAAGGCAGGGCGCCGTTGCCGCGCATGGCCTTGACCAGTTTGTCCTTGTCATGGAAAAACGACGCCACCACCCCGAGGCCGCCGGCCACGTACACCGGCGAATCCTCCTTGGCCAGGGCCAGCGCCTGTTCTTCCGGCAGGCGGAATTTGCCGTCGTGGTGTTCCATGTAGCCGGACGCCGCGTGGGCACTCAGCCATTCACGCACCAGGCGCGGGTTGCAGGTGGTTTTTGCAGCGAGGGATTCGGGGCTGACCGGCTGGCTGTCGGCCATGGCCCGGTACAGGCCGAGTTCTTCGCCGACAATGACATTGGCCAGCATCGCCGCGCCGCCCATGTCGTTGACCAGTTTGCCCATGAATTCGTTGAGTCTGGCCTCGTCCATTTCATGTGCTCCTTTGACAGGATCACAGTCCGGTGGCGTTGGGGGTCGAGGCATTCACCACCGGGCGGTGGTCGTGGAAACGGGCAGGGCGACACTGCTGTCCTGCGTCCCCCTCGACTGGGTACTGATTGAGTCTAGCCGCTGTTGGCGCCGGCGGGAGCGGGCTGTGTGGATTTCGGGGTTGTGTATCGCGACGGTGTCTGTATCCCACTGTGTACAGGCCCGCCGCCGATACAAATCCCGCCACTTCCCCCGCATTACCCACACAGCCGCGATACACCCGCCGGTTTAACTGAGCCTGTCAGTCGCCGCCCCCGGCGGCTCCTCAGCAGAGACCTTGCCCATGCAGATTCCCCACCCCACCTTGCAGGCCAGTGTCGGGCTCGGCCTGCGTCGCGGCCTGATGAAAGACCTGCAAGCCGCTCGCACCGGCGATTTCGACTTTCTGGAAGTCGCCCCGGAAAATTGGATCGGCGTCGGCGGCGCTCATGGCGCCGCGTTGCGTGAGCTGGCCGAGCGATATCCGTTGTCCTGTCACGGACTGTCGTTGTCGCTCGGTGGCTCGGCGCCGCTGGACGTCGGTTTTCTCCGGGAAGTGCGGACCTTCCTCGATCATCACAAAGTACCGCTGTACAGCGAACACCTGAGCTATTGCAGCGACGACGGTCACCTCTACGACCTGCTGCCGTTGCCGTTCACCGAAGAAGCGGTGCGCCACGTCGCCGCACGGATCCGCCAGGCCCAGGACATTCTTGGCCGGCGACTGGCGGTGGAAAACGTTTCCTATTACGCGGCGCCCCGGCAGGACATGGACGAAGTGACCTTCACCAACGCCGTGCTGCGCGAGGCCGATTGCGATCTGCTACTGGACGTCAATAACGTCTACGTCAATTCGATCAACCACGGTTTCGATCCGCAGACGTTCCTGGCCGCCATCGAGCCGGGCCGGGTGGTCGGGATGCACGTGGCCGGGCATTTCGACGAGTCCGACACACTGAAGATCGACACCCACGGCGCCTCGGTCAAACCGGTGGTCTGGTCGTTGTTGGCCGACGCTTATGGCCGATTCGGCGCGCAGCCGACCTTGCTGGAACGTGATTTCAATTTCCCGGCGTTTTCTGAACTGGTGGCCGAACTGCAAACCGTCCGCCGCCTGCAAGCCGAAGGAGGCCCGCGTGGATAATCTTCTGCTGCAACAACAGGCCCTGACCCGCTATTTGCGCGATCCAGAACATGAAGCGCCACCCGCCGACATGAACGCGGCGCGGGTCAATGTCTATCGCGATCTGGTGTTCAACAATGTCTCGCAACTGCTGGGCAGCACATTTCCGGTGCTGATCCGGATCATCGGTCAGGAACGCTGGCGCATGTTGATCCGCGGCTTCCTGCGGGACTACCGCGCGCAGACGCCGAAATTCGGTGAGATCGCCGAGGAGTTTGTCGGCTACCTCGCCTCGGAACCTGCCGTGTTGAGCAAGGGCGACTGGCCGGCGTTTCTGGTCGAGCTGGCGCATTACGAATGGGTGGAAATGGTGTTGCAGCAGTCCGACGCGGAAGCCTTGCCTGTGAGTGATCCGGTGCAGTTGCTGGAGCAGCCGTTGCAGGTTTCGGCACTGGCCTGGCCGTTGGCGTACACCTGGCCGGTGCAAATCCTCAGCCCTGACCATCAACCGTCTACACCACCGGCCCAGCCAACGTTGTTGCTGGTACGGCGTGCGGTAGATTTCAGTGTGAAGTTTTCCGAGCTGAGCCCGCTGGCGTGGCGGTTGTTGCAGCGGATCGAGGAGTTCCCGTTGCTCAATGGTCGTGAGCAACTGCAAGGGTTGGCGTTGGAGGCGGGGTTGCCGGAAACAGTGTCATTCATGGACAGCGGTCTGGCGTTGTTGCAGCAACTGCATGAGGACGGAGTGATCGGCATCAACTGATCTCACCGACAACAAAAAGCCCTGTGAGAGCATTGGCTCCCACAGGGCTTTTTGTTTGTTCAGGCCTGTAGCGGCAATTTCAGCTCCGCACACAACCCGCCACCTTCGCGATTGCTCAGCGTCAGCGAACCGCCCAGCGCCATCGCCAGTTGCTGGGCAATCGCCAGCCCCAGCCCGGTGCCTCCCGTGCTGCGGTTGCGCGAGTTTTCCACGCGGTAGAACGGCTCCATCACCTGGGCCAGTTCTTCTTCGGCGATGCCCGGGCCGCGATCCATGACCTTGATCGAGAGGCCGCTTTTGTCCCGTTGAATCAGCAACTCGGCAGCGCCGGCGAATTTCAGCGCGTTGTCGGTCAGGTTGACCAGCACCCGGCGCAACGCGTGGGGGCGGGTGTCGATGACCGCCTCACTCTTGCCGCTCAACTGCACTTCCTTGCCCATGTCCTGATAGTCGAACACCAGGCTGTCGAGGAACGAATCCAGATTGGTGCGCCGGCTTTCCTCGGTCGAACCGTGGATGCTGCGGGCGTAGGCCACACCTTCGCGCACCAGATGTTCCATCTCGCCGAGGTCGTTCCACAGTTTGTCTTTCTCGGCCGAATCGTCCATGAACTCCGCCCGCAGTTTCATGCGGGTGATCGGGGTTTGCAGGTCATGAGAGATCGCCGCCAGCAGTTGCATGCGCTCTTTCAGGTACGCGGCGATGCGCGCCTGCATCGAGTTGAAGGCGCGGGCGGCGTAGGCCACTTCGTTCGGGCCTTTTTCGTCGAGGTTGATCGGGTGAGCGTTGGGGTCGAGGGTTTCCACGGCGTTGGCGAGGCGGGTGAGGGGGCGGATGGCGATGCGCACCGCCAGCCAGGTGCAGGCGAGCATCAGCGCCAGTTGCCCGAGCAACACCACCGGCAGCCATGGCGACAGCGGCACCATCGACGGGCGCACATCGATGGTCACCGGGCTGCCGTCGCTCAGGCGCAGGTGGCCCTGAAAGTGTTTTTTCGGGCCGGGAATATCGGTGAAGGTCAGCGGATAGGCCTCGCCAATTGCGTCGGTGATCGAGGTGACGGCAATCGGCACGTCCTGCGGATCCAGCGGTGTGCCCGGTTCGCCTTCGCTCAGCAGATAGCCGTAATTCTTGCGAGCCAGGCGTTTGAGCCACATTGGGCGTTCTTCGGCGGGCAGTCGGTCGAGGATGGCAATCGAGGTCGAAACGTCGGTTTCGAGGTTGCCGAGCATGGTGTTTTTCGCGCTTTCGTAGCGCTCGTAATATTGCGCGCCGAACGACAGCGCCTGAGCGAGGATCAGGCCGATCAGGAAAATCAGCGACAAGCGGGAGGCGAGGGTGCGCGGCCAGCGCAGGGCGACATTCATGCGGGGGCTCCGAGGACTTCGACCGGCAGCGAGAACACATAGCCTTCGCTGCGCACGGTCTTGATGTAGGCCGGTTCGCGGGCGTCATCCAGCAGGCGCTGGCGCAGGCGGCTGACCAGCAGATCGATGGATCGGTCGAACAGATCGGCGTCGCGGCCCTGTGTCAGGTTGAGCAATTGATCACGGCTCAGCACCCGTTGCGGATGGTCGAGGAACACTCGCAGCAATCGGTATTCCGCGCCACTGAGCGCGACCATGGTGCCGTCCTTGTCCAGCAGATGCCGGGCCGATGTGTCGAGCTGCCAGCGACCGAACGCCAGCAGCCGGCCGCTTTCGGTGACCACCAGATTCGGCGGCAGCATCCGGGTGCGCCGCAGGACGGCATTGATCCGCGCCAACAGTTCGCGGGCGGCGAAGGGTTTGGTCAGGTAGTCGTCGGCGCCCATTTCCAGGCCGAGGATGCGGTCGGTTTCATCATTGCGCGCGGTCAGCATCAGGATCGGTGTGGCCTTGTGTTTGCCCGAGCGCAATTCGCGGCACAGCAGCAGGCCATCGTCGCCGGGCATCATGATGTCGAGCACGATCAGGTCGACGGTATTGGCTTCCAGAAAACTGCGCATCTGCCGGCCATCGGCAACCACCGTGGTGCGCAGGCCGTTCTTCTTCAGGTAATTGCCGACCAGTTCGCGAATCTCGCGGTCGTCGTCGACGATCAGGATGTGATCGACATGTTCCATGGGGCCAAACCTCAATCAAAGGGGATTGCCGGGCAGTCTATCGAGCCTGCGCGAGGCCGCCTGCCTGCCTTTGTATTGCAGTGTATCCAGCGCTGTGACGGATACACGCCGACGCAAAAAGCGGATTTTTACAGGGTTTTGTATCGCTGTGTATCCCGGGCGCGTGCGGATACGTAGCGATTTATACACGGCATTTGCCGACACATGCGCGATACCTCGCGAGCTTTAAATGAGCTCCATCGAGGCACACACAGAACGCCTCGGCCCACTCAACGATTCAACCATTGAAGCCCGAGGAAAACGCCATGAACACCAAGACCAAATCGATCGCTGCCGCTTGCCTGTTTGCCGCTTTGAACATCTGCACCCTGTCGGCCCGCGCCGAAGCCGATGTCACCCCGCAAACCTACTCCTACGGCAGCCACCTGGACATCCAGAAAGTCGTGTCGCTGAAACAGGACAACTCGATGACCTGCGGCATCGTCGACGCCCGCCTGACCTACCTCGACTCGGCCGGTAAGACCCAGGTGCTCGACTACCGCAAATTCGCCGACGGCTGCAACGAAGACAACTGATTACCCATCTCTATAAAAGGAACATCGCCATGAACAACGTATCGCGCTATCTGACCGCTGTTGCCTTCTCCCTCGCCGGCGTTGCGGCCCATGCCAACGCTGCCGTCGAACAGAACAGCTGTGGCAGCAGCACCTGCTTCCAACTGGCTCCGGTGGCCAAGCCGGGCAGCGACGGCCTGATCGCCGCCGACGGCACCAGCCGCACACCACAAGGCCAAACACTGGCTGCCGACGGCTCCAGCCGCACGCCGCAAGGCCAGACGCTGGCCGAGAACGGTGCCAGCCGCACGCCGCAAAGCCAATGGCTGGACAACCAGACGGCTTGAGGATTGAAGGGGGCTGCCCGTAACGGGCGGCCCCCGATCCAGTCAACAGACCATCCCTCATTCAAAAGGTGAACCTCATGTTTCTCATCGCTTTCCTGGGCGGTCTGTTGACTGTCCTCAGTCCGTGCATTCTGCCGGTGGTGCCGTTTCTGTTCGCCGGAGCCGACCGCACCCGTTCTTCGATCCTGCTGACCCTCGGCGGCATGGCCCTGACCTTTGCCCTGATCTCCAGTCTGGCGGTGGTCAGCAGCGAGTGGGTGATCGAGGCCAGCAACACCGGTCGCCACATTGCGCTGGCGGTGATGGTGCTGTTTGCGCTGTCGCTGATTTCCGCCCGTATCGGTGACTGGCTGGCCCGGCCCTTCGTGCTGCTGGGCAATCGCCTCGACCCGGACAGCCGGAAAAAGGCCGGCCCGATGGCGTCGATCATGATCGGTGTCGCCACCGGTCTGCTGTGGGCGCCGTGCGCCGGTCCGATCCTCGGCGTGATCCTCACGGGTGCCATGCTGCAAGGCGCCAACGCCCAGACCAGCCTGTTGCTGCTGGCCTACGGCGCAGGCAGTGCGCTGTCGCTGGGAACGCTGATCTTCGCCGGTCGCGGCCTGGTCAACCGGCTGAAACCGTCGATTCCGTTCACCGGCTGGTTCCGTCGCGGTGCGGGTGTCGCGGTGCTGGCGACGGCGGCGGTGATCGCCACCGGTGCCGACAACCTGCTGCTGGCCAACACTTCGTCCCAAGGCGTGGCGTCGGTCGAGAAAAGCGTGCTGGAAAACGTGCCGAAGGTGGTGGACTACTTCGTCAGCAAAGTCCGTGCGGACTCGACCGAAGACGAGGCCGGCAAAGGCGCGATGCCGTCGCTGTCCGGCGCGGTGCAATGGCTGAACTCGCCGGAACTGACGGCTGAGTCCCTGCGCGGCAAAGTGGTGCTGGTGGACTTCTGGACGTATGACTGCATCAACTGCCAGCACACCCTGCCGTATGTGAAAGAGTGGGAGAAAAAGTACGGCAAGGACGGTCTGGTGGTGATCGGCGTGCACACTCCGGAATACGGCTACGAGCGGATCATCGACAACGTCAAGGATCAAGTGCACAAGCTCGGCATCACCTACCCGGTGGCCATCGACAACAACTACGCGATCTGGCGCAACTTCGATAACCAGTACTGGCCGGCGCATTACCTGGTCGACGCCAAGGGGCAGGTGCGTTACACCCACTTTGGCGAAGGCAGTTACCAGGCGCAGGAGCAGATGATTCAACAGCTGCTCAAAGAGGCCAAGGCACCTGCTGCGTAAACCGCGAAACTCAATGGCTCACAGGTCGCGCACCATGAGCCATTGTTCGTTGCCCCAGGCGTGAAAACGCTCCAGCACCGTCCAGCCGCGTTTGGCGTAATAGTCCTTTTTGCTTTGAGTGTGCAGGTAGAAACGCGGCAGGCCCCGGAGTTTCGCTTCTTCGGCAATTCCGTCGATCAGCCTCTCTGCCAGACCCTGACCGCGTGATTCGGGGCTGACCAGCACACAGGCCAGCCACGGCCCCAGATCCGGTCGTAGGGCAAGGTCCGCCCGGGCCAGTGCCGCACCGCCAAGCAGTCGATCCCCGCCCAGCGCAATCAGGCAGCGCCAGTCGCCATTGGTCTGGCCCTCGGCAAATTCGCGCTGCCATTCGGCCAGGGGCTGCTCGGCATATTCGTAGTGAAACTGGCGGTGGATCCATGCCGCGTAAGTGTCGCTGTGTTGCATGTGATCGGCGAGCCATTCGAAGCGCAAGGACATGATCGAATTCCGTTTCGGGGGAGGGTCTGCATGAGAGCCGATCAGCCGGCGCGTTGGCAACCCCCCGACAGTGTTTCGGGGCCTTTACAAAATCCCGCCACTCATCGGCCAACGCCCGGTTTTACGGGCTCTCCGGACGATTGGCAGGGACGCCGGACAGCGCCCGCGCGATAGTGGGCGAGCAGGGCCGCCAACGGCTCTGACATCCATAAAAAGAAAGCGAGGTTGCCATGCCGAAGTTCGTGATTGAACGCGAGATTCCAGGAGCCGGAAAGCTATCGGAGCAAGAACTCAAGGCCGTATCGCAAACGTCCTGCAACGTGCTGCGTGAACTCGGGCCAGAGGTGCAGTGGCTGCAGAGTTATGTGACTGCCGACAAGATCTATTGCGTGTACATCGCACCCAACGAAGAGCTGGTGCGCGAACACGCCAAGCGTGGGGGATTTCCGGCCAACAGCGTGTCCCGGGTGACGAGCATCATCGATCCGACGACCGCCGATTGACCCCTCTGCCGTGGAGCCCCCATTCATGAGTACCCCCATTGATCTCACTGCCCTGAAGGAACGCCAGAAAGTCGCCTGGGCCAGTGGCGACTACGCCGTGATCGGCACCACCTTGCAGATCGTCGGCGAAACCCTCGCCGAGGCCTGCGACCTGCGCTGCGATGAAGAAGTACTGGACGTTGCCGCCGGCAACGGCAATGCCACGCTGGCGGCGGCACGCCGGGGTTGTCTGGTGACGTCCACCGACTATGTCGCGGCGCTGCTGGAGCGCGGGCAGGACCGGGCGCGCGCCGAGCATCTGGAGGTGACCTTTCAGGTCGCCGATGCCGAAGCGCTGCCGTTTGCCGATTCCAGTTTCGACGCGGTGCTGTCGACCTTCGGCGTGATGTTCGCCCCGGATCAGGCGAAGGCGGCCAAGGAGCTGGCGCGGGTCTGCCGCCGTGGTGGCCGGATCGGTCTGGCCAACTGGACGCCGGAAGGCTTCGTCGGCCAGATGTTCAAGACCCTCGGTCGCTACCTGCCACCGCCACCCGTTGCGCAACCGCCCTCGAACTGGGGCGCGGAAGCCTGGCTGCATTCGCATTTCGACGATCGCCAGTTTCAGTTGCAGGTGACTCGACGCCACTTCAACTTCCGCTATCGCTCGGCGGCGCATTTCATTGATGTGTTTCGCCACTGGTACGGCCCGGTACACAAGGCATTCGCGGCGTTGCCGCCGGAAAGCGGGCAGGCGCTGGAAACGGACCTGACGTTACTGATCGACGGATTGAATCGGGCGGGAGCGGAATCGATGGTGGTGCCGAGTGAGTATCTGGAGGTGGTGATTACCAAACGCTGAAGCCATTGTGGGAGCGAGCCGGCTCGCTCCCACAGGAGTTTCTATTTCAGATGCGCACTGTCAAACCACTCCAGCGCCGTGCGCCAGATGCAGATGCCGAGGAAGTACGCCGACGCCAGCAGCCACAGGCCCATCACCAGCGGGTTGATCGCCGGGTGGTTCAGCACCAGCGACAGGCTGCACAGCAACCAGATCGCCGTCACCGCAATGTTGATCGGCATGAACCGGCGCACCCGGAACGGGTGCAGGAATTTCATCCGGGTCACGGTCAGCAGCGCCAGACCAATCACCGTCAGGAAGGTGAGCCACGGCCCCGGATCAATGATGTACAGGCACAACGCAACCACGTTCCACGCGGCGGGAAAGCCGACGAAGTAGTTGTCCTTGCTCTTCATGTTGACGTTGCAGAAGCAGAACAGCGACGACACCAGAATCAGCGACACGGTCAGCAGCAAGGTGTAGTCGGGCAGGGGAATGTAGCGATAGATGAACAGCGCCGGGATGAACACGTAGGTCAGGTAATCGATCACCAGATCGAGGATCGACCCGTCGAAACTCGGCAGCACCGACTGCACGTTGACCTTGCGCGCCAGCGCCCCGTCGAGGCCGTCGACGATCAGCGCCACGCCCAGCCACATCAGGCAGTGGATCGGCTGGTTTTCCAGCAGGGCAAGGGTGGCCAGGAAGGCGGTGACCACGCCGGTCGCGGTGAAACCATGGGCGCCCCAGGCCTTGAGCCTGGCGATGTGGACGGTCGATATCACGAAGGCGTTCTCCAGAAAATGCAGCAAGCCGCGTAAACCCTTGGGCAGCAAGGGTGGCGACCAACCGGGTCGGGGTTGCAGTTATCGACCGGTCGGGCCGGGTCAAGGTTCACCCATTCTTGAAGATTAGCTGGCCCTGAAAAAAATACCCCGGCAGGGCCGGGGCATTTTTATGTGACATCGGTAACCGTCAGAGCGCGGCTTCCGGACTGCGGCCGAACACCCGGCTGTATTCAGCCTTGGCGGTCTGCTCGGTGAACTCCCCCGACCACTTCGACACCACCACGGTTGCCACGCTATTGCCGATGGTGTTGCAGGTGGCAATGGCCATCGACATGAAGCGGTAGACGCCGAACAGCAGCGCCAGACCTTCCACCGGCAGGACGCCAATCGCCGTGACGGTTGCTGCGAACACCACGAAGCTGCCACCGGACACCGCCGCCGCGCCTTTGGAGGTGACCAGCATGATCGCGATGGTGCCCAGTTGTTGCTCCCAGCTCATCGGCACACCGTAGGCATTGGCGATGAACAGCACGCACAGCGACATGTAAATGGACGTGCCGTCGAGATTGAAGGCATAACCGGTGGGCAGCACCAGACCGACGCTCTGTTTCGAGCAACCGAACTTCTCGAGTTTTTGCAGCAGGCGCGGCAGGGCGCTTTCCGATGAAGCGGTGCCGAGCACGATGAAAATCTCATCCTTGATGTACTTGAGGAACCGCCACAGGCTGAATCCGGAAATACGGCAGACCGCACCCAGTACGACAAAGATGAAAAACGCCACGCCGACGTAGAACATCAGCACCAGATTGGCCAGCGACATCAGCACCGCCGAGCCGTTGCTGCCAACCGCGTACGCCACCGAACCGAACGCGCCGAGCGGAGCGAACTTCATGATCAGGTTGATGAACTCGAAGAAGCACTCCGAGACCCGACTCAGACTATCCTCGATCACGCTGCGGCGTTCCGGTTTCAACGCCAGCAGGGCGAAGCCGAACAGCACCGAAATCACCAGCACTTGCAGCAATTGGCCGCCGGCGAAGGCGCCGACGAAGTTGTCCGGGAAAATCCCGTAGATGAAGTCCAGGGTCGACGCCGGGGCATGGCCCTTGGCGACGGCGGCACTGGCGGCTGCGGCAGTGGCGCTGCTCGGGTGAGCGTCGTGCATGCCGGAGCCGATGTTCAGCAGGTTGCCCCAGAGCAGGCCGATGGCCAGGGCGATGGTCGATACCACTTCAAAGTAGATCAACGCACGCAGGCCGACTTTGCCCACGCGTTTGATGTCGCCCGCCGAGGCGATGCCGTGGACCACGGTGAAAAACACCAGCGGGGCGACGGCGGTCTTGATCAGCTTGAGGAAGATGTCGCCGAGAATCTTGAAGCTGGCCGCCAGTTCCGGCGCGAGGAAGCCGAAGGCAATCCCCAGCAGCATGGCGGCGATTACCTGAAAGGTCAGGTCCTTGTACAGCGGTTTTTTGTCGGGGGTGGTCATGTCTGCGGTCTCGTTGTTGTTATTGGCGAGCGATGGGCAGAGGGCTCGCGCGCGGCGAGCCCGGTGAGGATCAGCGTTTGACCGAACCCTCACGTGCCAGGGCGATGTCGACCATCTGCGGCGCAAGGCCCAGGTAGTTGGCCGGATCGGTCAGGCGCTTGAGTTCCTCGACATCCAGTTGCGCGGTGGCCTCACCCTGGGCCAGCAGCGCGTCGAGCAGGCTGGTGCCCTGATCGTTGGCCATGCGGCAGGCGGCATAGACCACGTCATGCGCAACCTGACGACCGAGTGCTGGCGCCAGCCCCATCATTACGGCTTCGGCGACGATCAGGCCCTGGGTCATGTCGAGGTTTTTGCGCATGCGCTCGGTGCGCACTTCAAGGCCGGCGAGCATGAACTTCGCCTGACCCAGCGAGGCAGCGCTGAGGGCAAAGGCTTCCGGGATGGCGATCCATTCGGCTTGCCATGGACCGGTGGAGCGCTCGAAGTCCTGAATCATTGCGTCAAGCATCAGACCCGCCTGCTGGCGCACGCCTTTGGCAGCGGCATACATCAGCTCGCAGGAAATCGGATTGCGCTTTTGCGGCATGGTGCTGCTAGCGCCACGGCCCTTGACGAACGGTTCGTAAACTTCACCCAGTTCGCTGGTCATCATCATCATGACGTCGAGGGCAATCTTGCCCAGCGAGCCGGTGACCAGACCGAGGAAGTTCAGGGTTTCCGCCAGACCATCGCGGGCGACGTGCCAGGTGGCTTGCGGCACGCCCAGACCCAGTTCAGCCATCAGCGCTTCCTGCACTTCCAGACCTTTGTCGCCAAGGGAGGCGAGGGTGCCCGCCGCGCCGGCAAACTGACCGATTTCCACCCGTGGACGCAGCTCCACCAGACGTTCGGCGTGGCGGTCGAACATGCTCAGCCACACCGCGCACTTATAGCCGAAAGTGATTGGCAGCGCGTGCTGCAAATGCGTGCGGCCGGCCATTGGCGTGTCGCGATAGTGCTTGGCAAGGTCGGCGAGCAAACCGCGCACCGCTTGAATGTCGCGCTCGACGATGGCCAGCGCAGCGCGGACTTGCAGGACGACGGCAGTGTCCATGATGTCCTGGGTGGTCGCGCCCCAGTGCACGTAACGGCCGGCTTCACCGCAGGTTTTCGACAGCTGCTCCACCAGCGGCAGGATCGGGTAACCGACGATTTCGGTCTCGTGCTGCATCAGCGCCAGATCGAGCGAGGCATAGGTTGCCAGCTCGGCAATCTGTTCGGCGGCAGCCGCCGGGATCACGCCGCAGCGCGCTTCGGCCCGGGCCAGGGCGACTTCCACTTCAATGTAGCGTTCGATCAGGGCTTGGTCGGAAAACACGCTGCGCATCTCGGCGGTGCCGAACATGTCGCGGAACAGGGCGGAGTCGAAGACAGTGCTGGACATGAGGGAATCCTGAATATGTTTGTTATTGATCGGACATATTTATTATGTCCGTACATAATTCTTGCGCCCTCGCTGATACACTGTCAACTCGCTTAACCATCGGGACTGATGAAAGGTATGAACACGCGCTATGCGGTCGTTGCAAAAGACTTGATGGAGGGCATCTCCAGCGGTCGCTATCCGCTCGGATCGCTGCTGCCGACCGAGTTCGAACTGTGCGAGCTGTACGACGTGAGCCGGCACACCGTGCGGGCGGCCATTACGCAGTTGCAGAATCAGGGGCTGGTCTCGCGGCGCAAGCGGGTCGGAACCCGCGTCGAGTCTGTCTCGCCGAAGGGCGGGTACTCGCAGTCGCTGGCCTCGGTGTCCGACCTGGTGCACCTGGCGGAAACCCAGATGCGCAGCATTCAGAACGTCTCCCGTTTTGTCGCCGACATCGCCCAGGCCCGACGCCTGGGCATGGAGCCGGGGGAGCATTATTTTTGCGTGTCGAGCATTCGCGTCGACGAACAGAACCGGCGGGCGCCGCTGTGCTGGACCGATGTCTACGCGCAGGAAACCTACGCCGAAGTCATCGAGCTGGCCGAACAGCATCCGGACGAACTGATCGCCGCGCTGATCGAGCGCCATTTCGGCCGGCACATCGACGTGGTCGACCAACAGGTGCGCGCGGTGTTGCTGAGTCCGGAGATCGCCAAAAGCCTCAACGCCGAAGCCGGGTCGCCGGGGCTGAACATCATTCGCCAGTACCGTGACGAGGACGGCGCGCTGATGGTGGTATCGGAAACCACGCACCCCGAAGACCGCTTCACACTGGTGACACAGATGCGCCGGGAAAAGAGTCCGGGTTGATGCCCGGCGTCAGCCCAACGGTGCTGGCACATCGCATCAGGCGGACTATCGTTGCCTGACGCAGTCATACCCCTTTGCCTGAGGACGACGTCATGAACACCAGCGATCTGCTCGAACAACTGCTGCGAGGCCAGGCCTCGGCGGGACAACAAGCTGGCGCGTCGGCCGGCGGGGGAGCGGGTGGGCTTGGCGGGTTGCTCGGCGGTCTGCTGGGCGGCGGCAGTGGCGGCGGTTCTCCCGCCGGAGGGCTGGGTGGCCTGGGTGGGCTGCTTGGCGGATTGCTCGGCGGTGGCGGGGCGCTGGGGGGCGGTACGCAGCGTCGTTCCGGCGGTACCAACTACGCGGCGCTGGCCTCGCTGGGCATGATGGCGTTCCAGGCGTATCAGGCCTGGCAACGCAGTCAGGCTTCTGCTGCGCCGCAGCAAACCCCGCAAACCGCGGATCTGCTGTCCGGCCCGCAGGTCGAAGAACACAGCCACGCCGTCCTGCGTGCGTTGATCGCGGCGGCCAAGGCTGACGGGCGGATCGACGACTCGGAAAAACACCTCATCAGCAGTGAAATCGGCAAGCACACCGATGACCCGAACCTGCAGCAATGGCTCGACGACGAAGTCGCCAAACCGCTGGACCCCACCGAAGTGGCTCAGGCGGCGCAGAACGATCCGGCCATGGCCGCCGAGATGTACCTGGCCAGCGTGATGCTGGTGGACGATCAGCAGGACGCCGAGCGCAATTATCTGGATGAACTGGCGGCGGCGTTGCAGATCGACCCCGAGTTGCAGGTCCACCTGGAGCAGCAGGCCAAGGGTACGGCCTGACAGCAAAACCTCGCAGCCTTCGACCGCTTCTGTTCAAACCAGGAACGTGTCGGGGGCTCCGTCCGTCCGGGCAAATTTAACGTCGATTGAATTTTCGGCAGGCGCCGCCTCTCTGCTGCATAGAGGCGAGTGACTGAGCGTCCTGCCAATCGATCGAGAATATTGCCATGACTGTCCTGACTCACCTGCAAGCTGCCCCCGCCCAATCGCGACCGCTCGACTCTTCGGGTGAGTTGCGGCGTATCCATGAAGCGCTTTTATCCGACGAACATCCGCAGCCGCTCGCGCGCGCCTTTCTGGAAGATCAACTGCTGCAGGCCGCGCAGTTGAAGGATGAGCTGCCATCGGACCCAGCGCAGTGGTATGCCTGGGTGGCAGAGCACTGTGCCGATGTCGCCCGGCAATATGCCGACTACCTGCAACAACGCAGGGCTGGGGGCGCACGGCAGTTCTTCAGTTGCAAGGCGCATGCGCTGTATTTCCTGCAAGCGGTAGCACCGACCAAGCTGGTTGATGGCGCCTGGCTCTATGGTCTGCTGGGACAGTGGCGCGATCCGCGCTTCAGCAGCCTGCTCAGCACCTATCTGGAAGAGCTGGGCGATGGCAATCCGGCGCAGAATCACGTCGTGATCTACCGTCAACTGCTCGCCGAACAAGGCCTCGAGCCCAGCAGTCCTCTGCCCGACGAACGCTACCTGCAAGGCGCGCTGCAATTGGCCCTGGGTGCCGGCGGCATGGATTTTCTCCCGGAGGTGATCGGTTACAACCTTGGTTACGAACAGCTGCCCTTGCACCTGTTGATCAGCAGTTACGAGCTCAGTGAGTTGGGGATCGATCCCTACTATTTCACCCTGCACGTGACCATCGACAACGCCAGCACCGGCCATGCGCAAAAAGCCGTTCAGGCCGTTCTTGATCTGTTGCCTCTGGAAGCCGATCGCAGCGATTTCCTGCGCCGGGTCTCGCTGGGCTATCGGCTTAATGACCTGGGACAGGGCAGTCGCGCAATCATCGAGGAGTTCGATCTGGAGCGCGAACTGTTGGCGATGCTTGAACGCAAGTGTCCGTTCGCCCAACACATGCACTCCGACTATTGCCGCTTTGAAGGCAAGACCGTTAATCAGTGGCTGGCCGATCCGCAGCAGCTGTCCGGATTCTTGCAGGCCATGCAGGACAAAGGCTGGATCAAGCGCAACGAAAATCCGCAGGGCAGCCGCTTCTGGCAATTGATCGATGGCGATGGTGCGGCGATGTTCGGCGTGTTCAGCGCCTATGAAAAACAACTGGTGCACGACTGGATTGCCGGAAACTGGACTTCTGCGGACAAACCCGTCGCGTTCCGCCGCCGCCCCTCGGTCCCTGCGCCGATCGAGGTGCCCGAACAGGACCCCGATGTGCAGGGCCTCAGTGCGGCGCTGCAAGGGCAGGACGCTCACAGCCAAATCGCAACGTTGATCCCTTGGCTCGCGCCGGCACGCCATGCGCATCCGGCCGGGCTGCTCGCCACTCGCCGATTCATCCAACTCAAATCCGGCCTGCGTTAAGGAATTACTCAATGAATCAGGAAGAACAACTGTCCGCCAACGATCTGGTGCTGCTGCAACTGGGGCGGCGCTTGCAGGCCGACGGCTATCGTTTCATCACCCCGACGCCGCTGACCCATCAACGGGTCAACCAGCGCGACGAAGGACAACCAGCCGATTGCCTGCGGGATGTGTTCGGATGGTCGCGGCCGTTCGAACCGGGCCTGCTGTCTGCCGATGAACAGCGGCAATTGCAGGAAGCCCAGGTGATCGATGAGTTCGACGAGCGCTTGAAGAGCCGGGTGCGCTGGTCGAGCCTGGATGACCTGCTTTTCGTGCATTCCGGATTTCCCACCGATGCAGCCGACTCGGTGTTTTTCGGCCCGGACACCTATCGCTTTGCTCAACTGATCCACAGTCATTTGCAGCAGAACTTTGCGCCCATCCACCGTGCGGTGGACATCGGTTGTGGCGCCGGAGTCGGCGCGATCCTGATCGGCCGTGCCCGGCGAGAAGCGCAAGTGCTGGCGGTGGATATCAACCCCGCCGCATTGCGCCTGACCACGATCAACGCGGCGTTGGCCGAAGTAGCCAATGTCGAAGTGCGCGCCAGTGATGTATTGCAGGGCGTCGACGGCGAATTCGACCTGATCGTCGCCAACCCGCCCTACATGGCCGATCCGGCCGGGCGAGCTTACCGCCACGGTGGCGGGACGCTGGGTGCGGGGCTGTCGCTGCGGATCGTCGAACAGGCGCTCAATCGCCTGACTCTCGGCGGCTCGCTGGTGCTTTATACCGGTGTGGCGATGGTTGATGGCCGCGATCCCTTCCTCGATACCGTAGTGCCACGGCTGGATGAAAAGCGCTTCGGCTGGACCTACCGCGAACTCGATCCCGATGTGTTCGGCGAAGAGTTGTTGAACCCCGGCTATCAGCGCGTCGACCGGATCGCCGTGGTCGCGCTGACGGTGACTCGAACAGGCTGAAACAAGGCAGGTGCAGGATGAGCAGGAATCTCGACGACTACAACCGGAAGCGCGACTTTTCGGCGACCTCTGAACCGGCAGCTGAACGACGTCGGGGCAAGAAATCCGCTGGCGACCACGCCCTGCAATTCTGCATTCAAAAGCACGACGCCTCGCACCTGCACTATGACTTTCGCCTGGAACTCGACGGCGCGCTCAAGAGCTGGGCGGTGCCCAAGGGCCCGTCGCTGGATCCCAAGGTCAAGCGCCTGGCGGTGCACGTCGAGGATCACCCGCTGGACTATGCGACGTTCGAGGGCAGCATTCCCGAAGGGCATTACGGTGCCGGCGATGTGATCGTCTGGGATCGCGGCGTGTGGATTCCGCTGGAAGACCCGGAGAAAGCCTACGCCAAGGGCAAGCTCAAATTCGAACTGCAAGGCGAGAAGCTCGCCGGGGTGTGGAATCTGGTGCGCACCCACATGCCAGGCAAAAAAGAGCAGTGGTTTCTGATCAAGCATCAGGACAGCGCCGCGCGCCCGCAAAGCGATTACGACGTGCTGGTCGCCGAGCCCGACAGCGTGCTCAGTGAACGCACGATCGTCGACAAACCCAGCCTCAGTGCGAAGCAGGTCAAGCCGCTGAAGGCTTCGTCGAAAGCGCCGCGCAAGCCGGCTTCGGGCAAACTTGCCGGGGCGCACAAGGCCAGGATTCCCGCGCAACTCAAACCGCAACTGGCCACCCTGGTGGAGAGTGCGCCGGAAGGGGATTGGCAATACGAGATCAAGTTCGACGGCTATCGGATCATGGCGCGTATCGATCAGGACGAGGTGCAGTTGTTCACCCGCAATGGCCATGACTGGACGCACAAATTGCCGAAACAGGCGCAAGCCCTGGCGACGCTGGGCCTGGAGTCGGCGTGGCTGGATGGTGAGATGGTCGTCGCCGACGCAGACGGAGTGCCGGACTTTCAAGCCCTGCAAAACGCGTTCGATTCGGGACGCAGCGAAAACATCGTCTATTACTTGTTTGATCTGCCGTATCTGAACGGTGTCGACCTGCGCGAGGTGCCGGTGGAGGAACGGCGCGCAGCGCTGGCCACTGTTCTGAAAACCCATCAAGACCCGCTGCTGCGTTTCTCCGAAGCGTTCGACGAAACCCCGCAGGCGTTGCTCAACAGCGCCTGCCAGATGCGCATGGAAGGCTTGATCGGTAAACGCCTCGGCTCGCCTTACGTGTCGCGCCGCAGCAGCGACTGGATCAAGCTCAAGTGCAAGCATCGCCAGGAATTCGTGATCGTCGGCTACACCGATCCGAAAGGCGCGCGCAGTTCGTTCGGCGCGTTGCTGCTGGGTCTGCATGATCGTGACAGCGGCGAGTTGCGGTACGCCGGCAAGGTCGGCACGGGATTCAATGAAACCACCCTCAAGAGCATCCTCGCGCAGCTCAAACCGTTGCGGGTGAAGAAACCGGCGGTGGCCAACCCGCCCACGGGGTTCGAGGCCAAGGGTGTGCACTGGCTCAAGCCTAGTCTGCTGGCGGAAGTGGCGTTTGCCGAAATGACCCAGGACGGCTCGGTGCGCCACGCCGTGTTCCATGGCCTGCGCGAGGACAAACCGGCCAAGGACATCACCGAGGAGCGCGCCAAACCGATGAAGACTTCAAAGGCTCAATCTACCGCGCCGTCCCAAACCGATCTGGCCGACGGCAAGGTGCGGATCACTCACCCCGACCGGGTGATCGACGCCAGCAGTGGCACCACCAAAATGCAGCTGGCCGAGTATTACGCCAGCGTCGCCGAATGGATTCTGCCGCAGCTCAAGGACCGCCCCGTGGCGCTGGTACGTGCGCCGGACGGCATCGCCGGTGAGCTGTTCTTCCAGAAGAACGCCGAGAACCTGGCGATCCCCGGCATCCGCACGCTCGACAAGGAGCTGACCGGCCAGCCGGTGATGCTGATCAACAACGCCGAAGCCTTGATCGGCGCGGTGCAGATGAGCACGGTCGAACTGCACACCTGGAACGCTACCACCACCGATCTGGACAAGCCCGACCGCTTTGTCCTCGACCTCGACCCGGATCCGGCGCTGCCCTGGAAAAGCATGGTCGAAGCCACGGCGCTGACCCTGACCGTGCTGGACGAGTTGGGCCTCAAGGCGTTTCTCAAGACCAGCGGCGGCAAGGGCATTCATCTGGTGGTGCCGCTGACCCGCAAGCATGGCTGGGACGAGATCAAGGATTTCAGCCACGCCATCGTCACGCACATGGCGAAATTGTTGCCGGAGCGCTTTTCTGCGGTGTCCGGGCCGAAAAATCGCGTAGGGCGGATCTTCATCGATTACCTGCGCAACGGCCTGGGCGCCACCACCATTTGCGCCTACGCAGCGCGTACCCGCGAAGGGTTGCCGGTGTCTGTGCCGCTGTTTCGGGAAGAGGTCGGGGAGATCAAGGGTGCCGATCAATGGAACGTACGCAACGTTCACGAACGACTGGCGGAAGTGGGCGATGAACCTTGGGCTGACATGAAGAAAACCCGGCAGAGCATTACGGCCGAGATGCGTAAGCGGGTGGGCATGAAAAAATGATCAGGTGCCGCGCAGCAAGTCGTGGGCGTTGAGCAGATCGAAGGCGACTTGCGGATTGTTTTCCAGGCCACGGCGGATGGCGGCGGGGATGGTTTTGCGGGTTTTGCGGCAGAGTCCAGGAAGCTCTTCGACCTCGATTTCGATGCCGCCTCGCACGGTTCGCACTTCACCGAACTTCGGTGCGATCAGCACGCGAATCCCGAGCTGATCGAACATCTTGCCTTGCAGCCGCTCGAGGTCGGCGAGGTCTTTGAGGTTTTCCAGACGCTCGAGCAGACGCTTTTCTTCCTCGCGAGTCAGCAAAAGGATGCGCACATCCGCGCCGGGCGTATCCAGCAGCGGATCACGCCCGCAGATGCACAGACCCGGCGGGCAAGGGGAGCGGAGTGAGGCGGAAATCGTCATGGCCTCCATCATAGAGGCCGTTCGACGGTTTTGCCCATGGTCGTTCGCCAGCCGTCCATCGGCAGGGCGTAACGGTGGCAAGTCCGTCAGCCACCATCATCATCGAACGTGCCGTGGTTACTGCGACAGACCTTCGTAGTGAACCAGGATGGCGTTGGCCAGCTCTTCATCGCTGGCGTTCAGGCCAGGATTGTCCTGACGCACCTGCTGCAGTACCGATTCCAGGTACACGCCACGGATCGTTCCGCCGCTGGCGACGAATGCCGACAAGTCGTCACGGGCCGGAATCACCATTTTGTGATCCTTGAACGTGGAATACAGCGAGGCGGAAACGCCGGCCGAAGTGGCGACATCCCCCGCATCCACGCGGGCGAAAGCCGAACCGAAAGGCAGGCACAGCATAAGAGACGAAACCAGTAGTAAACGACGCATGACGGTGTTCCTCCAGCAGCGTAAAGCGAAAAGGAAGTACCACATAATGTGAGAGGTGTCGGCGGGCACGGGAGTTCCGTAAGTCGGCTCAGCCGGTTGGGGGCGGCATGAGAACCGTCGCACAGTGCGGCATTTTTACTGGATGTAACGAAACACGCTGAGACGCTCTAACGCAGCGTGTTCATGGAAATAGGCTTAACTGAAGCGTTGAACGGCGCCGCGTGGCGCGACCTGGGAGGAAATCACGGTGTCGATCAAACTGCGTTTGGTGTTGCTGATTGCGACCAGCCTGCTGACGGCGCTGATCGTGAGCCTGGTCAGTTATGTCGGCAATCAGCGGATGGCTTCGGCGGTCAGTGACAACGCGGTCAGCATGAGCGCGCTGCGCAACCACATGGAAGCCGACATGATGCACGACGCCCTGCGCGCGGACGTGTATTCGGCGATGCTGGTGGGGCTGGGCAAAAGCACCAGTTCGGCGGACGAGGTGCGCAGTTCGGTCGAAGAGCATGCGGCGCATTTTCGCGAAGTGCTGGGTGAAAACCTCAAGCTTCCGGTGAACCCGACGATCAAGTCCGCGCTCGAGCAGATCAAGCCAAGCCTCGACACCTACATCAGCGCCGGCGAGCAGATCGTCGGTCTTGCGCTGGAAAATCCGGACAGCGCCCAGCAACAACTGGGGACCTTCAATACCGCGTTCAGCCAGCTCGAAGAACAGATGGCCGCTCTCAGCGAGCTGATCGAAACCAATACCCGGCAGACCAGCGAAGGCACCGAGGCGGCGATCCACAACGCCAATGTCGCGCTCGGCATCGTTCTGATCGCCAGTCTGTTGCTGCTGTTGGCCCAGGGTCGCTGGGTGATGCTGAGCATCATGGGTCCGCTGAAATCCGCCAGCCGCATCGCCGAAAGCATCGCCCACGGCAACCTCAGCGAACCGATCGCCGAACCGTCAGGCAAGGACGAAGCCAGTGCGCTGATCCGCACGTTGGCCACCATGCAGCGCGACCTGCGAGACATGATCGACGTGGTGCGACGCAACGCCCATGGCGTCAGCGGCATGAGCGAACAACTGAGCCACGGCTGCCATCAGGTGGCCGACAGCAGCCAGCAGCAAAGCACCGCCGCCGGCACCATGGCTGCCGCCGCGAGCCAGATGACCGCCAGCATCGAGGAAATCACCCGTCACGCCGAGCGTGCTTTGAACATGGCCAGCCAGGCCGAGTCACTGGCGAAAAACGGCGGGCAGGTGATCCATCAGGTGGTCAGCGACATGGACGACATCGCCCGTTCCGCCCAGCAATCGGCGCAGGTGATCCGCACCCTCGATCAGGAATCCGAGGGCATCTTCAACATCATTCAGGTGATCAAGAGCATCGCCGACCAGACCAACCTGCTGGCGCTCAACGCGGCCATCGAGGCAGCCCGGGCGGGCGAGCAGGGCAGGGGCTTTGCGGTGGTGGCCGATGAGGTGCGCAGTCTGGCGGCGCGCACCAGCGCCTCGACCCAGGAAATCGCCGCGATGGTCGCGCGCATCCAGAACAGCACCCGCGAGGCCGTCAGCAGCATGGAGGCCGGCGTCGCCCAGGTCGACAAAGGCATGGCGGTCACCGCCGACGTCGAGCGCGCCATCCGCGAAATCCTCGACGCCACCCTCAGCACCACGCAACTGGTCAACGACATCACCCGCACCATCGGCGAACAGAGCCAGGCGAGCAACGAGATTACCCATCAGGTGGAGATGATCGCGGGGATGTCGGAGGGCAACAGCAAGGTGATCGGTCAGACGGCCAATACCACGGATGAGCTGTCGAGTCTGGCGGGGCGGCTGGCGCAGTCGGTGGATCGGTTTCGGTTGTGAGAGCAGGCTCTGCCGCCTTGTCAGCGGCAGAGCTCATGCTTCAGAACTTGTACGCCTGACGCCCCACCAGCAACCACTTGCCAGCCTGCTTCTGCCAGATCTGGAAGTTCTCGATTTCCGTCGGCACGACTTCGGTGCCTTTGAGGGCCTGTGCTGAAAAATGATGGCGCACCAGCGCGGTGTCCCCGGACAGGGTGATGGTCTGGTTTTGCATTTCCAGGGTCTTGAACGCGCTCTTGCCGGTTTCGATATCGGCAATGAAGGCTTTCTTGTCCTGGATCTTGCCGCTGGAGTGGCCGTAGGTGAGGTTGTCGGCAGTCAGCGCGTTCAGTTCGGCGATGTCCTTGTGCAACATTGCCTGGGTCAGGTGATCGACGGCCTGGGCGACGTCCTGTTCCGCCGGGGCGGCGGCGACGTAGCCGCTGAAGAGGCAGATGAGACCGAGCAGCAGTCTGGATTTGTTCATGGGTATTCCTTGTTGTTGTAGGTAATGAAAACGACTGGGGAATTTGTCAGTCGTCGTACAACTTATCAGGAATGCACCAACGTTAGAAAGCGCTCGAGGAACCTATTGAAAACTATCCGGTCGCGAACAGACGCGCGGGTTTGCCATGACGTGATATTCTTCGCCCCACTTGGTTTGACCTAATTCAGTCTGGCGCGCTTTTCGGCGGGCCAGACAGAACCCCTGTCGCTCAAGTAGCTGAAGCCAATAATGATAAGAAGTCAGTTCAGAAGGGACATATAACTGAGGTCGACGCAGCCTGTCGGCCTTGTGTGCCCACCCGTCAAAATTGAAGTGTGCCGGAACCCGCGACGCTGGCCTGAGTGTCGCGAAAGAGGGGACCTCATACGTACAACAGCGGCGGGCGGAAGGCGTTTTATCATAGGTGCAACAGATGTTTAAGAAAGTGAACACAGCCTTGCTGGGGCTGGCTTTGGCGATGGGGATGTCTTCCGCCAATGCCGAAGAAGCAAAGAAAGTCGACGTCCTGCTGATCGGCGGCGGCATCATGAGCACCACCCTCGGTGTGTGGATCAATGAGCTGGAACCGACCTGGTCGATGGAAATGGTCGAGCGCCTCGACGGCGTCGCCCTGGAAAGCTCCAACGGCTGGAACAACGCCGGTACCGGTCACTCGGCACTTGCCGAGCTGAATTACACCCCGGAAGACGACAAGGGCAATGTCACCATCCCGAAAGCCGTCGAGATCAACGAAGCGTTCCAGGTCTCCCGTCAGTTCTGGGCCTGGCAGGTTCGTCAAGGCGTCCTGAAGGACCCTCGTTCGTTCATCAACACCACTCCGCACATGAGCTTCGTGTGGGGCGATGACAACATCAAGTTCCTGAAAAAGCGCTACGAAGCCCTGCAAGCGAGCCCGCTGTTCGCCGGCATGCAGTACTCCGAAGACCCGGCTGTGATCAAGAAGTGGGTTCCGCTGATGATGGAAGGGCGTGACCCGAACCAGAAAATCGCGGCCACCTGGAGCCCGCTGGGCACCGACATGAACTTCGGCGAAATCACCCGCCAGTTCGCCGGTTACCTGCAGACCAAGCCTAACTTCAACTTGAAGCTGTCGAGCGAAGTGCAAGACATCACCAAGAATGCCGATGGCACCTGGCGCGTCAGCTACAAAAACCTGAAAGACGGCACCAAGACTGAAACCGACGCCAAGTTCGTGTTCATCGGCGCCGGCGGCGGTGCCCTGCACCTGCTGCAGAAGTCCGGTATCGAAGAAGCCAAGGAATACGCTGGCTTCCCGGTAGGCGGCTCGTTCCTGGTGACCGATAACCCGGCCATCGCCGAACAACACCTGGCCAAGGCCTACGGTAAAGCTTCGGTGGGCGCGCCTCCGATGTCCGTTCCGCACCTGGACACCCGTGTCCTGGACGGCAAGCGCGTCATCCTGTTTGGCCCGTTCGCGACTTTCAGCACCAAGTTCCTGAAAGAAGGTTCGTACCTGGACCTGCTGACCAGCACCACCACCCACAACATCTGGCCTATGACCCGGGTCGGCATCAAGGAATACCCGCTGGTCGAGTACCTGGCCGGTCAACTGATGCTGTCGGATGAAGACCGTCTGAACGCGCTGAAGGAATACTTCCCGAACGCCAAAGCCGAAGACTGGCGCCTGTGGCAAGCCGGCCAGCGCGTGCAAATCATCAAGCGTGATGAAGCCGCTGGCGGCGTGCTGAAACTGGGCACCGAAATCGTTGCTTCCAAGGACGGCTCCATCGCCGGACTGCTGGGCGCATCCCCAGGCGCATCGACCGCTGCACCGATCATGCTGAGCGTGCTGCAGAAAGTCTTCAAGGACAAAGTCGCCAGCCCTGAGTGGCAAGCCAAGCTGCACCAGATCGTTCCAAGCTATGGCACCCAGCTGAACAACGATCCAGCCAAAGTGGCTGAAGAATGGGCTTACACCGCCAAGATCCTGCAACTGCCAACCCCTCCGGTGATTGGTCAGGTTGCAGCTCCAGCGGCGGACGCCTCGGCTGAAAAAGCCCAGGCGCCGAAAGAAAGCGCTGCACGTGACATGGCTCTGTAATCCAGACGCCTGACACACGAAGCCCACTGAACCGGTGACGGTCAGTGGGCTTTTTTGTGCTCGGATTTCAGGCCTTGGCGGCCGCCAGATAGGCGCCAAGCCGCCGTCCCATCTCTTCACCCAGCGCCTGCAACCCGCTCAACGGCCGCACCATCACTTCGAACTCGACGATCTTGCCTTGTTCATCGAAACGGATCATGTCGATGCCCTTGAGCTCTTTCGTCCCCACTTTGGCGCTGAATTCCAGCACCACATTCAGGCCATCGGCCGTCGTCAGTTCACGGTGGTATTTGAAGTCTTCAAACACCTCGAAAACGGTGTTGAGGATCATCGACACCACCGGGGCACCCGGGTACGGCGTATGCGCCATCGGCGAGCGGAAAACCGCTTTGGAATCGAGCAGTTCGGGCAGGGCCTTGAGATTGCCGGTGCGGATCATTTCGTGCCAGCGGTTCAGGGATTCGGCGGCGTTGGGGTGCAGGTTCAGGTCGGACATGGTTTCACTCCTGTATTTTTTGTTGTTCTTGGCGCGGCGCCCATGACTCTAGATCAAAGCGGCGCAATGGAAACCCTCTGTACCAACCTGAATGTCGACCCATGCGCCAGCCCGATCCATCTGATCCGCTTTTTCCTGTCGAATCTGCATCTGTAACCATCTCAGCCAGGCGCCCAAAATAGCCCTGCCGTTCGGCCATACGCGACGCGCTTCATTCCGGAGCGCCCGGTGCGCCGGACATTCAGTATTCAGGAGGCCTTCATGGCTAAGATGGCGATTTTCCTCGGCGGCTTTCTTGTGTTGACCATCATGATTGGCGTGCTTGCCACGATTTCTCCGGTCTGACGATCAGCCGTCGAGTTGCGACTTGCAGCGCTCTTCGACGGTTTCGGATGGAACCGGATCAAGGCGCCCCGAACAGCATCGTCCAGTAAACCCCTTCATCACTGCGCGCCTCACTGGCAAACCCGGCGCCGACCTGGGTGAACATCGGGTTCATCAGGTTGGCACAGTGTCCGGGGCTGGCCAGCCAGCCAGCCATGGCCTTGCCCGGTGAGCTTTGTCCGGCGGCGATGTTTTCGCCGATCTGTCGGCCACGGTAGCCGGCCGCCCGGGCGCGATCTGCCGGGCCGTCGCCGTCCGGGTCGCGGTGGGCGAAATAATTGCCGTAGGCCATGGCCTTGCTGTGGCCCTGAGCGGCGGCGCCGAGTGCCGGGTTCCAGCTCAAGGGGCGGGCGGCGGCGAAGCGCTGGCGACCGCACATACGGGGTCGGGCGCGGGCGGCGTTGACTTCGGCCAGCAAGGCCTTGCCGACGCTGCGGTTGTCGCCGACGCGACTGTCGAGCACCGGCCGGGCCAGCACCACTTGCCATTCGCTGCGGGCGCGGCTGATGCCGATGTCGGCGTATTGACCGTCGAGCAACGCGCCGCAGTAATCGTCTTGCAGCATTTCGAACGCCTCTTCGGCGTCCTGTGCGCCGACGATCCGGATGCTGCGCACCGCCACGGCGGCATAGCCGGAGTCTTTCAATCGTTCGCGCAATCCACCGCCATAACCATAACCGACCGGTAACGCCAGGCTCGACTTCAGCGTCAGCGGCGCCAGCCGTTGGGCGGGGCGTCGGTCACAGCGTTGCGGATGGGCGCGGTAGTCGTTGATGGCGGCCACCAGTTGTCGCTCGGCACCGGCGTGGGCAGAGGGAGAAAGCAGGGGAGAAAGGATCAACAGGCACAGCGAAACGAAGCGAGACGAACGAACGGCGTGGCGCATGGGACGCAAAGCTCTGAAAAAGGACAACACAGAAGGTGAGTGAACCGCAGAACGCGGCGCGGGTAGGACTGGGCTTTTTGCACTTGGTTCACGAAGCAGCGCCGGGTTTCATCGGCTGCCGACGAAGTGCTCAGCGATTCAACACATCCTGCATCCATTGCAGATATTGCGGCCGTTCGGAAATCGAATTGTGTGCCGAGTCGTTCACCACTTTGAGCGTGGCCACACCGTCGGGAAAACTGTGCAGCAAGCGCTCGGTGCTGGCCCTTGGAATCACCTCGTCATCACTCGCCGCCAGCAGCAGCGTCGGCACGCGGATATGTGCCGCGTACTGGCCGGACCGGAAACGATCCTTGAGCAACCACTGCACCGGCACCCACGGATATTGGCGGGCGGCGATTTCTTCGAGGCTGTTGTAGGGCGTGACCAGAATCAGCCGCGCCACCGGCCGTTGGCTGGCCAGACGCACCGCGACACCGGAACCGAGGCTGCGTCCCAGCAGCGCGACCTGCGGATGACTGGCATAGACCTGATCGAACAGCGCCAGCGCATCCTCGGCGATCGCTTCTTCGGAGGGCGAACCGCCGCTGCCACCAAAACCCCGGTAATGCAGCAAATACAACGAATAGTCAGGAAACGCCTCGGAAAACTCCGGCAGATTGTGCGAAACGTCCTCGGCATTGCCGCCGAAATAGATCAGCGCTCTGGGCCCGGCGCGCTCGCGCACCGTCACGCGGATCTCGGCGTCGGGCATGGCCAGCGTCAACCGTGACTCCGGCGAATCGAGGGTGGCGGGCTGCGGAAAATAAATCAGCGCCCGCTGAAAAACGAACAGCGCCGCGCACAGGATCAGGTACACGGCGACGATCAATGCGACGAGTGACAACAGGGTTCTGGACATTCGACTAACGTTAACCGGGCGCGCAGGTTGGCTGTCGCAGTGTAGTCCAACGGTTTTGCGGGCTGCATCAAAACACAAGGTGCAACAGATCCACAGGGCAAGGGCGCCAGCATGAACCACACTGAGGGATATTCCCGCCGCCGGTTGCTGACACTGGCAGCCGGCGTGTCAGCGGTTTTCACCTTTGACCGGGCGCTGGCCACCATTACGTCGCCGAACGCCACAGGAGCCCAGACCATGCAGACCCGCGCCATCCCTTCGAGCTCCGAGCCACTGCCGCTGGTGGGGTTGGGCACTTATCGCGGTTTCGACGTCGCTCCCGGCGATCCGGTCTACAAACAATTGCCGGCGGTGCTCGGCGAGCTGTTCAAAAAGGGCGGGACGCTGATCGACAGCTCCCCCATGTACGGCCGCGCCGAGGAAACCACCGGTGAATTGCTGTCGATCCACGAACCGCGCTCTCCGGCGTTTCTGGCGACCAAGGTCTGGACCCGTGGTCGCGAGGAGGGCATTGCGCAGATGGAGCAGTCGTTCAGCCTGCTGCGCACCGAGCGCATCGACCTGATGCAGATCCACAACCTGCTCGACTGGCAAACCCACCTGCCGACCCTGCGCGACTGGAAAGAGCAGGGGCGCATCCGCTACATCGGCATCACTCACTACACGCCGTCGGCCTATGAGGAGGTCGAAGCGGTGCTCAAGGCCGAGCCGCTGGATTTCCTGCAAATCAACTACGCCCTGGATGATCGCGGGGTCGAGAAACGCATCCTGCCGCTGTGCCGCGAACGCGGGGTGGCGGTGATCTGCAACCGGCCGTTCGGCGGCGGCGACCTGCTCGTGCGGCTCAAGGGCAAACCGCTGCCGGGCTGGGCGGCTCAGGTGGGGGCGAAGAGCTGGCCGCAACTGGCGCTGAAATTCCTGCTGGCGCATCCGGCGGTAACCTGCGTGATTCCCGGCACCAGCAATCCGCTGTACATGGCCGACAACGCCGGCGCCGGGTTCGGGTTGATGCTGACCGATGCGCAGCGTCAGCAGTTGATTGCCTTGGTCAGTTAGTCGCCTGGGTCATCCAGATTGTCGATGTGCTTGAAGCGCTCCACCAGAAAATCGATCAGGCTGCGAACCCGTGCCGACAGGTGCAGCTGTTGCGGATACACCGCGTACACATCGGCGCGGGTCGGGGTCTGGTCTTCCAGCACCAGGCGCAAACGGCCGCTGCGCACGTAGCGGGCGATGTCCCATTCGGCACGCAGCAGAATGCCATAGCCTTCCAGGGCCCAATTCAATGCCACCTCACCATCGTTGCAACCCAGGGCACCGCGCACTTTGATGTTTTGCGTCCGTCCGCCGTCAGTGAAGCTCCAGACGCCGTAGGGGGTTTCGTTCTGCCGCAGGAATATACAGTTGTGTTGCGGCAGGTCCGACAGTTTCTGTGGCACCCCGTGTTTCTCCAGATACAGCGGCGAGGCACAGAGCAAGCGGCGGTTGGAGGCGATCTTGCGGGCATGAAATGCCGCGTCGGGCAGGGTGCCGAAACGGATCCCCAGATCAAAGCCGTGGGTCGTCAGATCCAGTGGGTGGTCGCTGATTTCCAGCTGGATTTCCACCTCCGGGTATCGGGCAAAAAACGCCGCCAGGGCCGGACCGATGTAGCGACGACCAAAGCCCAGCGAGGCATTGACCCTGATCAGCCCCTTAGGGGTTGCGCGGCTGGCGCCGATCAACTGCTCGACCTCGTCGATCTGCGTCAGGATCCGCGCCGCATGGGAAAAATACAGTTCGCCTTCTGCCGTGAGACTCATTGAGCGCGTGGTGCGATTGACCAGCCGCACACCCAGACGAGCCTCCAGCGCACTCAGGCGTTTGCTTACGGCTGGAGGCGTCACACCCAATTCCCGAGCCGTGGCGGCCAGGCTGCCTTTGTTGGCCAGCAAATGAAAAAACGACAGATCGAGGGTCTGGCTCATTGGTAACTCAAAGTTATGGATGTAGTGATTTTCTGTAACTCACCGCTTTCTGGTCACTACATATACTCCGATCACACCCCGCCTGACAGCCCTGTCCGGCAGGCAAAACAAAAACGTGAAGAGAGTGGAGTTGACCATGAGTGCATACAAGATTGCAGCGGTTCCGGGTGATGGCATTGGTGTGGAAGTGATTGCCGCCGGCGTCGAAGTACTACAAGCCCTGGCGAAGAAATCCGGTTTTGAACTGGATTTCAAACACTTCGACTGGAACTCCGACAACTACCTGAAAAACGGTCACTACATTCCTGAAGGCGGCTTGCAGGAACTGAAAACCTTCGACGCAATTTTCTTCGGCGCGGTCGGCGCACTCAATGTGCCGGATCACATTTCCCTGTGGGGCCTGCGTCTGCCGATCTGCCAGGGTTTCGATCAATACGCCAACGTGCGTCCGGCCCGCGTGCTGCCGGGGGTGAAAAGTCCGCTGCACAACGGTGAGCAGATCGATTGGGTCGTGGTCCGGGAAAACTCCGAGGGCGAGTATTCCGGCAACGGCGGCCGCGTTCATCGAGGCTTGCCGGAAGAAGTGGCGACCGAAGTGTCGGTGTTCACCCGTGCCGGGGTCGAGCGCATTCATCGTTTCGCCTTCGAACTGGCGCAAAGCCGCCCGCGCAAACATTTGACCATGGTCACCAAATCCAATGCCCAGCGGCACGGCATGGTGCTGTGGGACGAAATCTTCTACGAAGTCGCCAAGGACTTCCCGGACGTGAAGATCGACAAGGAACTGGTCGATGCCGTGACCACTCGCATGGTGCTCAAGCCGGCGACGCTGGACGTGATTGTCGCGACCAACCTGCACGCCGACATTCTGTCTGATCTGGCCGCTGCGTTGTCCGGCAGCCTCGGCATTGCGCCCACGGCCAACCTCAATCCAGGGCGTGATTTCCCTTCGATGTTCGAGCCGATCCACGGCTCGGCGTTTGATATCACCGGCAAAGGCGTGGCCAATCCGATCGCTACGTTCTGGACTGCCGCGATGATGCTTGAGCATCTGGGCGAAAAAACAGCCGCCAAACACCTGATGTCGGCAATCGAGGCAGTCACGGAAAGCGGTCTGCACACCCCGGATCTGGGTGGCACCGCTACTACGCGCCAGGTCACCGACGCGGTGATCGCGCTGATCAACCGCTGATCCCTCTGCAATTCAAATCAGTACTGCGGCACACCGCCGAGGGGCGTATCACGCTCCTCGGCATTTCCTGACAACAATAAAAAATCAGGGCCCTGTCATGAAAAGAATATTCGGCAAACTTTACGTACAAGTCCTTGTCGCCGTGATCCTCGGCGCACTCATCGGCGTGCTTGTGCCCGAGACCGGCACCGCGCTCAAACCCTTGGGCGACGCCTTCATCAAACTGATCAAAATGCTGCTGGCGCCGGTGATTTTTCTCACGGTGGTGACCGGTATCGCCCGCATGGAAAACATGAAGGAACTGGGCCGGGTCGGCTTTCGTGCATTGATCTATTTCGAGGTGGTGTCGACGCTGGCGCTGGTCATCGGCCTGATCGTGGTGGACGTGTTCAAGCCTGGCGCGGGCATGAATGTCGATGTCGCCAGTCTCGACACCAGCAGCCTGGCGACCTACACCACTGCGGCCAAACATGCGTCGTTCATGGATTTTGTGATGGGCATCATCCCCGACACGATCGTCGATGCATTTGCCAAGGGCAATGTTCTACAAATCCTGTTGTTTTCGATCCTGCTGGGCATCGCCCTGGCCCATGTCGGGCCGCGTGGCAAGGTGTTTGTCGATGCGCTTGAGAGTCTGATGCAGGGCATGTTTCGAATCGTCAACATGGTCATGCGTCTGGCGCCGATTGGTGCGTTCGGCGCCATTGCCTTCACCATTGGCAAGTACGGTTTCGGTTCGCTGTTTTCACTGGGAAAACTGATGGCCTGCGTTTACCTGACCTGTGCGGTGTTCGTGATTTTTGTGCTCGGCCCGATCTGCCGTTACAGCGGTTTCAGCTTGTGGAAATTCCTCAGGTTCATCAAGGAAGAGCTGTTTACGGTACTCGGCACCAGCTCCTCGGAGTCGGTGCTGCCGCAGATGATCTCGAAGATGGAAAAGGCCGGCGTATCGAAACCGGTGGCCGGGATGATCATCCCCTCGGGGCTGACCTTCAACCCGGACGGCCAGGCCATCTACTACACCATCGCGGCGATCTTCATCGCTCAGGCGACGAACACACCGCTGACGCTGACCGACCAATTGATTGTGCTGGCGGTGTTGATGTTCACCTCCAAGGGCTCGGCGGGGGTAACCGGTTCAGGGTTCATCATACTGGCCGCGACATTGGCCTCGCTCGGCACGATACCGGTGGCAGGCATGGTGCTGTTGCTCGGGGTCGATCGCTTCATGTCGGAGGCTCGGGCAATCACCAACACCATCGGTAATGGCGTGGGCACCATGGCCATCGCCAAATGGGTCGGGGCGCTCGATAGCGAAAAAATGCACAGTGCGCTCAATGGCGAGGCCGAGGAACGGAGTGCGCAGGTGCCGGAAGCCGAGATCACTCTCCACGCCAGCGAATCTCTGCGCCCAGGCCTTGAGCGCGTGGCTGCCAGATAGACGAATCGGATACAGCAACCGCAGGTGCCATGCCGTCTCAGGCACAAAAACGCCCGGCTCACGCCGGGCGTTTTTCATTCGGTTTCAGATCATCTCAGGCAACGCATCCAGAACCTTGTCCAGGGTAATCGGATATTCCCGCACCCGCGCGCCCGTGGCGTTGTAGATCGCATTCGCCACCGCCGCACTCACGCCGCAGATCCCCAGTTCCCCGACCCCCTTGGCTTTCATCGGCGAGGAAATCGGGTCGGTTTCATCAAGGAAGATCACTTCCTGATGCGGGATGTCGGCATGCACCGGTACTTCGTAGCCCGCCAGGTCATGGTTGACGAAAAAACCCTGACGCTTGTCCACCGAAAGCTCTTCCATCAACGCCGCGCCGACGCCCATGGTCATGGCGCCGATCACCTGGCTGCGGGCCGATTTTGGATTGAGAATCCGTCCGGCGGCGCAGACTGCGAGCATGCGCCTTACGCGGACTTCGCCGGTGGCGGCATCGACGGCGACTTCGACGAAGTGCGCGCCGAAGGTCGACTGCTGGTACTGCTTGGCGAGGTCGGCGAATTCGATGCTGTCCTCGACTTCGATCGGGGCGTGTTGCGCGGCCTCACGTAACGGCACGTTCTTGCTGCCCAGCCGCACGTGGCCATCGGCAAACTGCGCTTCACTCGCGCTCATGCCCAGTTTGGTCGCGACCGCTTCGCGCAGCTTCATGCACGCCGCGTAAACCCCGGCGGTCGAGCAGTTGGCGCCGAACTGGCCGCCGGAGCCGGACGACACCGGAAAATTCGAATCGCCCAAGTGCACCACCACATCGTCGAGACGCACGCCCATCACTTCGGCGGCGGTCTGGGCAATGATCGTGTAGCTGCCGGTGCCGATGTCCGTCATGTCGGTTTCGACGGTGATCTTGCCGTCGCGCTCCAGCCGCACTCGCGCGCCGGATTTCACCAGCAGGTTGTTGCGAATCGCCGCCGCGACGCCCATGCCGATCAGCCAGCGACCTTCGCGACGGCTACCGGGCGTTGCATTGCGTTTATCCCAGCCAAAACGTTCGGCGCCGGTTTGCAGGCATTCGATCAGACGCCGCTGGGAGAACGGCCGCTCGGTTTTCACCGGATCGACCTGCGTGTCGTTGAGGATGCGGAACTGGATCGGATCGAGTTTGAGCTGTTCCGCCATCTCGTCCATGGCGATCTCCAGTGCCATCAGCCCCGGCGTTTCACCCGGCGCGCGCATGGCGTTGCCTTCCGGCAGATCCAGCGGCGCCAGGCGCATGGTCACCAAGCGATTTTCAGCGGCATAAAGCAATTGACTCGGCTGCGCCGCGACTTCGACCTTGCCGTCGGCGAGGTTGCCCGACCAGCCTTCATGGGCGATGGCGGTGAGTTTGCCGTCCGCTGTCGCTCCCATCCGAATCCGCTGAATCGTGGCGGGACGGTGGGTGGTGTTGTTGGCGATCTGCGGACGGGCGAGGGCGACCTTCACGGGTCGGTTCGCCAGACGTGCGCCAAGGGCGGCGAGGATCGCGTCGGCACGAATGAACAGCTTGCCGCCGAAACCGCCACCAATGTACGGCGAGATCAGCCGCACGTTTTCCTTGGGCAGGCCGAGGGTGGCGGCGATGTCGCCGACGCTCCAGGCGATCATCTGGTTGGAGGTCCAGAGGGTCAGTTGATCACCTTTCCACGCGGCGAGTGTCGCGTGGGGCTCCATCATCGCGTGGGACTGATCCGGCGTGGTGTAGGTCTGGTCGAACTGCACGGGCGCAGCGGCGAAGGCGCTGGCGAAATCGCCGTGCTTGACGTCCGGCAGATCGTCTTTCGGTTCCACGCCCTGGTCGCGCACGCTGGCCAGATCAAACTGGCCTTTGTCTTGCGCGTATTCGACGTTGACCAACTGCGCGGCGGCCCGCGCCTGTTCGAAGGTTTCGGCGACCACCAGCGCCACGGCCTGGTGATAGTGCTGCACTTGCGGCCCGGCCAGCAGGTGCGCGGCGTTGTATTGGCCTTTGCCGAGCTTGCCGGCATTGGCGGCGGTGACGATGGTCAGCACCCCCGGCGCGGCGCGGGCGGCCTCCAGATCGATGCGGGTGATGCGACCCTTGGCAATGGCCGAACCGACCATGACGCCATAGGCCTGATTCTCGACCGCCTCATGTTGCTCGTAGGCGTAAGGCGCCTGGCCGCTGGTCTTCAGCGGGCCTTCAATGCGGTCGGTGGGTTTACCGATGACGTTCAACTGATCAATCGGGTTGGTCGTGGCGGGCGTGTCGAATTTCATGCTTCGTCCCTCGCTTGGGCCAGCACCGAGGCAATCGTGCGCTCGACCAATGTCACTTTGAACTGGTTGTCAGAAGTAGGCGTGGCGCCGTCGAGCAGGCGCGCACTGACGGCCTTCGCGCCTTGGGGCAGCAGCGCTTCCGCCGCTTCGACTCGCCAGGGTTTCGGCGCGATGCCGCCTACCGCGATGCGACCGCTGCCATCCTTCTGCAGGATCAGACCGACGGAAACCAGGGCGAAGGCGTACGACGAGCGGTCGCGCACCTTGTGATAGACATGTGTGCCGCCCACTGGCGCGGGCAGGGTGACGGCGGTAATCAGTTCGCCGGGTGTCAGACTGGTTTCGACATTCGGCGTGGTGCCGGGCAATTGATGGAAGTCCGCGATGGCGATGCGTCGAGTGCTGCCGTCGGCTTTGAGCGTTTCGACCTGGGCATCCAGCGCCCGCATCGCAATCGCCATGTCACTCGGATGGGTCGCGATGCAGGCGTCGCTGACGCCGATAATGCCGAGTTGTCGACTGACCCCGCCAATCGCCGCGCAGCCACTGCCGGGATTGCGTTTATTGCAGGCCTGATTGGTGTCGTAGAAATACGGGCAGCGCGTGCGCTGGAGCAGATTGCCGGCGGTGGTCGCCATGTTGCGCAACTGGCCCGATGCACCGGCAAGCAAGGCGCGGGACAGCAGCGCGTAGTCTTTCCGGACGCGGCTGTCGGCGGCCAGATCGGTATTGCGCACCAGTGCGCCGATGCGCAAGCCGCCGTCGTCGGTGGCTTCGATCCGGTCGAGCCCCAGGTGATTGACGTCTATCAGCTGCTGGGGCGTTTCGATGTCGAGCTTCATCAAGTCCAGCAGGTTGGTGCCGCCAGCGATGAAACGCGCACCTTCGATTTGCGCAGCTTGGGCAGCGGCTGCGGCAGGAGAGTCGGCGCGGCTGTAGTTGAACGCTCTCATGCTGGCACCTCCGCGACTTCGCTGATGGCTTCGATGATGTTCGAATAGGCGCCGCATCGGCAGATGTTGCCGCTCATGCGTTCCTGCAATTCGCTGGCGATCAGTTGCGGCGCTTCGGTGAGGCTGGCGCTGGCGTGGCTGGGGATGCCGTCACGGATTTCCTGGAGCACGGCGACCGCCGAGCAGATCTGCCCCGGCGTGCAGTAGCCGCATTGATAGCCGTCATGCTTGATGAACGCGGCCTGCATCGGGTGCAGGTGGTCCGGCATGCCGAGGCCTTCGATGGTGGTGACTTTGGCGCCGTCCTGCATTACCGCCAGGGTCAGGCAGGAATTGATTCGCCGGCCATCGACGATCACCGTGCAGGCGCCGCACTGGCCGTGGTCGCAGCCCTTTTTGCTGCCAGTCAGCTGCAGGTGTTCGCGCAGGGCGTCGAGCAGGGTGGTGCGAGTATCAACCTCCAGCGCCTGTGGCTTGCCGTTGACTTCGATGGTTACTTTGGCCATGGCCGGTTGCTCCAGGCTGGCCGCGTAGGCCTTGAGGCTGATGAAAGGGGGCATCGCGAACGCGGTTGCGGTCACGGCACCGAGAATCAGGAAACGGCGTCGGGAGATCGCCATTGGCGGATGGTCATTCATTTGCTTGGCTTCCTCTATCAGGTCGGCAGGGTGTGAAAGACCCGCACGGGTACGCTGGCGTGGTTGCCAGTCTCGCTCTGTTCTAGGAGTGACCACGCTGGAGAGGAAAAGGTTTTCTTTGATTTGCGCATGGCCTCATGCGCGCGGTTCATGAATCGACAGAAGGAACGCGGGTACCTTGGCTGTGAGTCAGATCACTCTCACAACCGAGGCACCCGCGATTCTCAATGTGCGCCGACCACCATGGACGTAAACGGCGCCACATACGCCTGCAACGTCACCAGACCGCCGACCAGGATTGCCAGCACGATGGAATGGAAGAACACGTAACGCAGGATTTCCCCTTCATGGCCGTACCAGCGTGTCGCGGTTGAGGCGACCACGATCGACTGCGCGTCGACCATTTTGCCCATCACTCCGCCGGAGCTGTTGGCCGCCGCCATCAGGACCGGGCTGATGCCCAGCTGCTCCGACGTCACCCGTTGCAAGCCGCCAAACAGCACGTTGGACGCGGTATCCGACCCGGTAAGCGCTACGCCAAGCCAGCCGAGCAAGGTGCCGAACATCGGGTAGAAAATCCCCGTGGCAGCGAATGCCAGCCCCATGGTCGCGTCCAGCCCCGAGTAGCGGGTCAGGAATCCCAGCGCCAGCATCGCGGCAATCGTAATCAGCGAGAAGCGCACCACCCACAGTGTGCGAAGGTACTGTTTGATCAGTTGCGGGATCGAGTAGCCCATCAGCAATCCACCGACAATCGCCGCGAGCAGGATGCCGCTGCCGGTGGCAGTGAACCAGGTGAACTTGTACACCGCCTCTTCAGCTTTCGGCGCGGCGACCACCGGCGGGACTTTTTCGATCTGCAGATGCAGGGAGCTGAAAGTCACGGCCGGGGCGAACACCGGATTGGCCTCGCGCAGCGGTTTGCCCTGCGGATCAAGCTTGGCCGATTGGGTAACGGGGTCCATCGCCGGACGGGTGTCGAACATGTTCTTGAAACCCTGGGTGCCCCAGGCAAATACGAACACCGTGAGGATGATCCACGGCATCCACGCGCGCATCACTGCCGGGCGCGCCTGATCGCTGAATGCGGCGCTGGCCGTGACCTTTTCTTCATCGACCTTCGAGTCGTCATGCCGCCCCGACAGCGCGGCCGAGGTGTGGACGGTTGCCGGTTTCCAGACCTTGAGGAACAACGTCAGGCAAGCCATGGAAATCAGCGCAGCGATCACGTCCACCAGCATCGGCCCGTGGTAGTTCGAAACCAGAAACTGCGGGATGGCGAAACTGACGCCCGCCACCAGAATCGCCGGCCATACCTCCAGCATCTTGCGCCATCCGGCGAAGGCCCAGATCAGCCAGAACGGCACCAGCACCGAGAAGAACGGCAATTGCCGTCCCACCATCATCGACAACTCCATTTCATCCAGCCCGGTGACCTTGGCCAGCGTAATGATCGGCGTACCCAGGGCGCCGAAGGCCACGGGCGCGGTGTTGGCGATCAGCGCCAGACCGGACGCTGCCAGTGGCGAAAAACCAAGACCGATCAGAATGGCCCCGGTCACCGCCACCGGGGTACCGAACCCGGCGGCCCCTTCGAAGAAAGCACCGAAACAAAAGGCGATCAGCAGCAATTGCAGGCGCCGGTCGTCGGTGATGCGGGCGAGCGAATCCTGCAACACCTTGAACGAGCCGTTCTCGGTGGTCAGACGATGCAGAAAAATGATGTTGAGCACGATCCAGCCAATCGGCAGCAGCCCGTTGGCCGCCCCGAACAGCGCCGCAGAACCGGCCATGTTGGCGGGCATGCCGAAGGCGAAGATCGAGATCAACAGCGCTGAGGCCAGCGCCAGCAGTGCGGCCAGATGAGCCTTTACGTGAAAGAAGGCCAGCGCCGCCAGCATCACCACCACGGGAACGGCGGCCATGATCGTGGAAATCACCGGATTGCCGAACGGGTCATAGACTTGTTGCCAGACCATGTCGCACCTCTGCTTGTTGTTCTTGAGGGGCAGATCCTTTGCGCGTTGCAAGCAGTATAGGTGGCATTTGGCCGGCGCTCGGGCGAGGCGGGCGAGGCGATCAACGGTCATCGGCGGTCTGTGAATCATCGTCGTTTTCCCCGGTCGTATCTGCGGCAGCGCACACGGCGCCTCTTCGGTGCGGGCAGCGCTGCCGTTTCCGTCGTCAAGACCTTGGTTTTAGGGAAATTCTGAATGATGCGTGCAACAAGCCTGCTGCTGACCGTTTCTGCCGCCGTACTGCTGGGCGGCTGTGTGGCGGATTTCGATGATGACCATCGCCATGGTCGGCATTACGACCGCGATCATGGTCGTTACTACGATCATGACCGGCGCTGGGACGACCGCGATGACGACCGCCGCGACGGGCGTCGTTATCACCGCGACCGGGATGATGACTGACTGAAACGAAGAGGGCGTTCCCCGACGGGAACGCTCTCTGGCATTAAAAATGAGCGCTCGCCCGGACGCTGGATCGCGCAGGCACGGAGGCCTCGATGTCCAGCAAATGGGTGGCGAGAATGTCGCTCAGAAAACGGAACTGATCGTTGAGACCGACCACTTCATTGCTGAAATGATTGCTGGCGGCGGGCATCAACAGATCTTCGAAGGCTTCGTCGAACACCAGCGCTTGTGTCTTGCGCGACACGACGTGCTGATCGTAGTAATTGCTGCCGAAGACCGGGAAACTCACGGCGAGGGTGACGGTACTGATCATGATGTGAACTCCTCGTGCTGTGTGTTTCGGATGGGCTAATCGTGCCTTTGGCGAGCAACATGCGGAAGGCAATCGTCGCGATGGTGAATATCGACGGCATTGATGGTTGGACCGGCGCGGCCCTGACCAGCGGATAAACGGCGCACCGCGCGCACCTATACTCATGTCATCTCCCCCGGATTCTTCAGGTCTCCTGCCCGAAGAACAGATAAGGACCGCCACCGTGAACCTGCGCGCGCTGCTCGTCGCCGCACTGGTGTTGCTGGCCGGCTGCGCCACCACGGCGCGGGCCCCGGTGACCGCGCCGGCGGTGGTGGTTTCGCCGGCGACCTGGCAGCAGATCGACCGGGAAATCGTCAGCGCCTCGAAGCAGGCCACCGAGCAGGTCAAGCTGTTCGCCCGTGGCTCGATGGAACATTGGCGCATTCGGGTCTATGAGCAAACTGAAGAAAATTTCATCCCGTGGTTCAGCAGTTACTGGACCCAGGAATGGCTGTCGATGAAGGTCAGCTGGTACACGATCAGCGCCAGCGGCGAGCAGGATGCCTCGGCCAAGCGTCTGGCGGCCTATCTGCTGGAGCAATATCAGGAACGGGTGCTGGCGCCGGTGGCGGTGGAGATCGATCCGGACGCGATCCTCGGCCAGTCCACCGCGTTCTACGCGCAACTGATGGCGCAGCAGATGCCGGTCATCGCCCAGCGCCACGGCGTGCCCATCGCCCAGCTCAACGGGCGGTTGCAGAAAATCCCCGCCATCGCCCTTGGCCCGCCGTCGGCGAGGGATGCTTCGCTGTATCAGGTTGTCAGCACTGAACCGTTGAACACGCTGCCGGCCTACGCGGCGCTGATCGACAAGATTCACACCGACGGCGGCTCCAAAGGCGTGACCTCGACGGAGTCGGCCATGGCCCCGGTGGCCAAGCGTGCCAGCCAGCGCATGGAGGCGGAAATGGCCCCGCGCGGCGCCGCGAGCGCGGTGGCGGCAGCGGCAGGCAAACTGGCCGGGGCGCTGATTTCGGTCGGGGTGGCGGGCGTGCGCGCAATCATTCAGGCCAACGACCGCCCCGACAGCGAAGCCCTGATCCGCAGCAGCCTGGGCAACACGTTCGACAAGGCCTGGCTGAAACTGGTGCAGAACCCGACCACCGGCGTGATGGCCGGCACGCTGCACATGGCGGCGCAGGTCGAGGGAAATCTGGGCGGGCGGGACGAGCCGTCGGTCGGGTTGGGCGTCAACCGTGTCGAATGGCGGCCGCCCGAGTCGACTACTCAGCAGATCGAACCCACCCTGCAAGGAGAATGACCATGGCTTACATCGATGTTTTCGTGGCGCCCGTGCCGGATGCCAACCGCGAACAGTACAAAAAACACTGCGAAATCGCCGCCAAGCTGTTCAAGGAATACGGCGCGCTGGAGGTGATTCAGGGCTGGGGCGATGACGTGCCGGACGGCAAGGTCACCTCATTCCCGATGGCCGTAAAACTCAAGGAAGGCGAAGTCGTATCTGCCGGTTGGCTGGTCTGGCCGGACAAGGCCACCCGCGACGCCGGCATGACCAAAATGATGGAAGACCCGCGCATGCAACCGGACGTCAATCCGATGCCGTTCGATGGGCAGCGGATGATCTTCGGTGGCTTCAAGGACATTATCGAGCCTTGATGCAGCGCTGCCGGGTCACTCCGCCGACGGGGTGATCCGGCAGCCTTTGCGGTTGCGGATCTGCTCGTCCGTCGGCCGCTCGCGGACGAATTCGAAACGCGGCTCACCTTCGCTGTAATGCACCAGCCAGCCCCATTCCAGTTCGCTCTCATCCTGTCCGGGATTCGGCGGTCGGGCCCACCAGGGTTCTTTGCTGAGGATCTCGCGCATGACGTCCTCCGGTTGATGGCAATCGTAGAACTATAAACCCCATGCCGAGAGTCGCCAGAAACGGGTGTGTAGAATCCAGGGATCTCGACGAACGAAGGAGCGTGGCCATGACGGACGAAACGCGCGGGGATCAACCGTTCAAGCGGCTGTTCTTCGCCCTGGACTGCCCGCCGGCGCAGCGCAAGGCGATTGCCCAGTGGCGCGGTGAACTGGGTTTGCGTACCGGCAAACCGGTGCCGGCGGACAACTTTCATCTGACGCTGCTGTTTCTCGGCGCGGTGCCGTTGGCGCAGATTGGCGAAGTCTGCGAGGCGGCGGCAAAAGTGCGCACGCCGGGCGAGGCGCTAAGGATTTCACTGGATCGGTTGCAGGTCTGGCGCCGTGCCGGGGTATTGTCGCTGGCGCCCGAGCAGGCGCCGCAGGGATTGTTGCGGCTGGTGTATGCGCTGGAGCAGGCGATGTTGCCATTCGGTTTTGAAGACGCGACGCGGGAGTATCGCCCGCACCTGACGCTGGCCCGCGACTATCGGGCGCCGGAACCGGAATCCGTCACTGCGCCAGAGTTTTTCCTGCGCGCTGAACGCTTTGCGCTGTTCGAATCCCACAAGGGCCGCTACCGCTCGCTGGCCGACTGGCCACTGATCTGAGCTGAGCCTACAAAAAAAGCGCCTTAGCTTGGTAGGTGTGGATAGGCCGATCAGACCCAGGGGAGGTGAGTTTGTAGTGGCTAAATGATGCCGCTGTCGCTAGGATCATCTCTTTTCTACCATGGAATGGTTTTATGAAAGCTCTAAAAGATTTCCCTGCTACACCAGAACAACTAGGATTATTCTCTCGAATAAATGTTGGGGTTGAGATCATCAAAGGTGCAGCGGGAAGCGGTAAGACAACCACTGCGTTACTGAAGCTTAGAGCACTTACTCCGACGTATGTGAATCGAAGCAAAAAGAAGGATCATCCAGATCCGGTTAACATCCTTGTTCTAACTTATAACAAAACGTTGAGTGGTTATGTTCGCGAGCTTACTTCAAGTCAAAATTTTGATAAGTTAGTAAATTTGAACGTTCTAACATTTAATAAGTGGGCGTATCATCTTGCTGGGCCCGTAAGTGTAATGAATTTTACGCATACAGATAACATTCTTCGACTCTTTGCTGCGCAAGTTAATGGTGATACGGAGTTTCTAGTAGACGAGGCTCGATATATTCTCGGGAGGTTCAGCCCAGAAAATATCACAGACTACTTAGGGGCTAGGCGAGAGGGAAGGGGAATCAGTCCAAGAATGGAGCGATCAACTAGGCAGGTGTTGTTGGATAAAGTGATTTATCCTTATCTTGAGGCGAAGTTGAAGCTGGAAAAAAGTGACTGGAATGATCTGGCTGTTCATATTAGTAAGCATAAGCTTGCCAGTTATGATTTGGTAGTGGTAGATGAGGCTCAGGACTTTTCCGCTAATGAGTTGCGGGCGGTTTTAAATCAGTGTTCATCAGAATCTTCTGTGACTTTCGTTCTTGATAGTGCTCAGCGAATTTATAGTCGTAGTTTTATATTTTCTGAGATCGGTGTGGTTGGGTATCCTAGTTTCAATTTGCGGAAAAACTACCGAAATACTAAACAAATTGCTATGTTTGCCGCGAATTTTTTGGATGGGCTCGAGGCTGATGAAAGTTGGACTGCTCCCGATTATTCTAGTGCAGTTCGTGAGGGGGACAAACCTTTAGTGCTTTTGGGGGAGTATGAGGATCAGGTGCTGTACGCGATTTCATATATTCAAGATAGAATTGATCTTGTAGGTGAAAGCGTTGCGTTTTTGCATCCTAAGTTGCACTTTAATTTGCTTAAGGAGCAATTAGATGCTCAAGGGATGGCGTGGGTGAATTTAAGATCGGAGGATGAGTGGCCGGAAGGTGACGTGAATATCGCGCTCAGTTCCCTACACTCATGCAAAGGCCTTGAATTCGATCACGTCATTATGATTGGGTTGGACGGTCGATTTGTTGACGTTCCAGGAGCGCCAAATGAGTATGAAATGGCAGCCAGAATGCGCCGTCTTATCGCTATGGCTGTGGGAAGAGCACGAAAAAGCGTGATTATTGGCTTCAAATCCTATGACGCTCCAGATATGATCCGCCGATGCGATCCGAATCTTTACCAAGGAGTCCAGGTGTGAGTGAGATCGAAATAAAGGCGCTAATTGAACAGCGTAAAATTCAATCTGTTCTTCACTTCACTACAAACAGAGGTTCCTTGGGGACGTTTGCCTCGCGGGCTTTAAAGTCTCGCCGTTTGTTGGACTCGGATGATCAACTTCAGCATATTTTTACTCCAAATGCTCTTTATCGTTCAAGGGATGCTAAATGGTTAAACTATGTGAATTTGTCAGTTTCTCAGATTAATACAAACTTCTTTCAAGTTGCTGAAAATAATTGGCATCGTGAAAAAAACTTTTTTTGGTGTGTTCTTGATTTTAATCCCGAAATTCTTACTCATGATGGTGTTGTGTTTTCTACAACGAACAATATTTATTCTGATGTGCTTCGTGGTCAGGGTGGTCCGGGATTTGAGGCAATTTTTGCACCATTTATTAGTCATTGGGATAGTTCAACTACCAGTTCCGTTACTCGATCCCAAGACTACCCGAGTCACCTTCCTACATGTAGACAGGCAGAGGTTTTATATCCGGCTGAAGTTTCGACTGAATATCTACAGAGGATTTATGTGCGGTATGAGTCGGAAATTGATGAGTTAATGGGGCAGATGGCTATAACCTCGCACCGCGATATCCCAATTCAACTTGCACCCGAATTATTTGTCGGCATAAGGTGAGAATCCCATGTCAAAGATTAGGTTGAAACGTACCATTTCATCTGCTCTATGGTCGGCTTATGCCGATGCTTTGGGATTTCCAACAGAGTTGGCTACCGAAAAAACTGTTAAACAGAGATTAGGTAAGTCTAAAGCAATCCGTACGGAACCTTGGAGTCGCCAAGTGGGCGGCCGTTTTGGTGCTATGGCCTCATTGCCAGCTGGTGCGTACTCCGATGATACGCAATTGAGGCTCGCCACTTCTCGCGCAATTCGAGGTAATGGATACTTCGATGTTGAGTCTTTTGCCAAAATAGAGCTTCCCGTTTGGCAAGCCTACAGTCTGGGGGCGGGCCGTGGTAGCAAGGCAGCAGCAACTGCCTTGTGTAATCGTAGCAATGCCTGGTTTAGTAACTTTTTTAATGGTTACACTGATGGAGGGGGGAATGGAGCGGCTATGAGAGTTCAGCCGCACGTATGGGCAGCTGAAAATCTTAAAGATTTTAACGCCTTTATTCCGGATGTAATTCGTAATGCAGTATGCACTCATGGACACATGCGTGGGATAGCTGGGGCTGTGATACATGCAGCAAGCCTAGCTCTAACTATCGATGAAGGACAGGTTATTTCTCCAGAACAATGGCCGGCATTAGCCCGTTTTATTCGCTCAATACCAGATCATATTACACAAGACTCCGATTTATCTACATTCTGGCTTCCAACGTGGGAGCAAAAAAGTAATAAAAGCCTTAAAGCTTCCGTTGAGGAGATCGCTCAGGAATGGGAGTTTTCCTCAACAAATGTTCTTTCTATACTCGCGGCAGAACAGAGTTCGACCGTTAGAACAAGGTACGAAAATGTGGTGAAATCTGAAAATGGATTAAGCCCAAATGAGCGTGGTTCTGGTCTGAAGTGTGCACTTTTTGCTAACGTTGCTGCTTGGCTGTCTCAAGAGTCTGGTGCGCAGGAAATTATTAATATCGTCGTTAATTTGCTTGAGAGTGATACAGACACAATTGCTACTATGGCGGGTGCGATGATAGGTGCTGCTCATCCTGATGCGGCATTTCATGGCCCTGTACAAGATGAGGAATATATTCGATCTGAGGCAGATCGATTGTATAGCGTTAGTCAGGGCTTTAAGGCATCAAGCTTCGCATATCCTGACATCCTTTTCTGGCAAGCACCTCGTGTGGCCTTGGATGTGTTGAAATTCGATGGAGGGCAAATTGTTTTTGAGGCGTTCGGGCCTGTTTTAACTATTGGTCAGCCATATTTGGGATTACAAAAAAGTACGAGTTGGCAATGGCTCAAGTTGGGAAATGGACAGACCATATTAAGTAAGTTTCGTACACAAATGAGGCCTGGTTACGAGCCCAGCTTTGATGAAGATGTGCTTCCTGTTGGTGTGCCTAAAAACAATGATGCCAAGAATTTTGATTTGTTTAATCAGGAAAATATAGCAGGCGGTGGGGAAGTTCAGAGTGAGAATGATGTCGGGTCGCCAAAGCTTGGATACTCTCATCGCGCTAAGATAGATAATTCCGAGCAGCTATATGCACCTTCAGATACCTCACAAAATGTTCCGGAGCTTTCTGCGGATACATTTGTGCCGCCAAGTGATGACTGGGTACTGCATTACGAGCCTGTTGTTCCTCGGGGAATGGATATATTGACGTCTGAGGCTATTAAAAATTTTGATCCATTGCTGATAGGACAGCATTTGCTTTATCTCGCTGAACGACCTAATGGAATCGAGTTGTCTGTTGTATATGCGGGGATTATTGCAAAAGCAAAAATTGCACGTCTCAATCGTGATAAACAAAAATTAAGCCAGTCAAGTGATGAGTGAAGTTCTCAGACTGTTTACTTCTAGCTATTTTTAACTTTGTGTAAAAAAAGGCGCCCGAGGGCGCCTGAATTCACCTGAACCGAGGAAGCCAGGTGAGGCCGTTCAGAGCAGGGGGCAGCGGTGGTAAGGCGCTGCATGAACGGAAATCGATACTGACTGATCGTTCCCACGTCGAGGCGTCGAACCGTCCGCGTGGGAATGCCTCAATGGACGCTCTGCGTCCGCTTTGGGACGCGGAGCGTCCCGGGCTGCATTCCCACGCGGAGCGTGGGAACGATCGTGGTGCCATTACTTGCCGAGTTTCACGCGTGTCCAGCCCCGGGTCATGATCCGTTGCGTGGCAATCGGCTGATCCGGCACCGCATACAGCGTGGCCATCACCGCTTGCGGCGGGTATGAGCCCGGGTCGTTGCGGATCGCTTCGTCCACCAGCGGCGTCGCGGCTTCGTTGGCGTTGCTGTAGCCAATGCTGTTGGTGACCTCGGCGATGATGTCCGGGCGCATCAGGAAGTTCATGAACAGATAGGCGTTCTCGACGTTGGCGGCATCGCGCGGGATCGCGACCATGTCGTAGAAGCTGCCGGCGCCTTCCTTGGGAATGCTGTAGTCGATCTCGACCTTGTTGCCCGATTCCACCGCACGGGCCTTGGCCTGCAGCACGTCGCCCGAGTAACCGACCGCTACGCAGATGTTGCCGTTGGCCAGATCGGAGATGTACTTGGACGAATGGAAGTACGCCACCGACGGCCGGATCTTCATGAACAGCGCTTCGGCTTCGGCGATGTGCTTCACGTCCTTGTCGTTCACCGGATAGCCCAGGTAGTGCAGGGCGGCCGGGAGCATTTCGGTCGGCGAATCGAGGAAGCTGATGCCACAGGCCTTCAGCTTCTCGGCGTTTTCCGGCTTGAACAGCAGGTCCCAGGAGTTGGTCGGCGCATTCTTGCCGAGCACTTCGCGCACCTTGTCCGGGTTGAAGCCGATGCCGATCGAGCCCCACATGTACGGGAACGCGTGGGCGTTTTCCGGATCGCTGGCGGAGGCGTTTTTCAGCAGCACCGGGTTGAGGTTTTTCCAGTTTGGCAGCTTAGATTTGTCCAGAGTCTGATAGACCCCGGCCTTGATCTGCTTGGCCAGGAAACTGTTGGACGGCACCACGATGTCGTAGCCGGATTTACCCGCGAGCAAACGCGCTTCGAGGGTTTCATTGCTGTCGAACACATCGTAGGTCACGCGGATGCCGGTCTCGTCCTCGAACTTCTTGACGGTGTCCGGGGCGATGTAATCCGACCAGTTGTAAACGCGCAGCACCTTGTCGTTGGCCTGGGCGCCCGTGGCGATTGCGCCCAATAAGGACAGTGTCAGCAGAGTCCTGCCAAACATTTTCATCGGTGAAACTCCATTCTTTTTATTCAAAAGCTTTTAAGCCAAAGCGCAAAGCCGTAAAACGCGACGGCCCTAGGCCGTCGCTGCCACTCGTTGAGGTTGCGGTTGCTGCCACGATTCGTTGGCGGTCTGATCCATCGCTTCCTGAATCGCCCGCTTGCGGTTGGCTTCTGCCTTGCGGCCGAAGTACCAGACCAGGAAGGTCACCAGCGACACCGCCAGCAGAATCAGGCTGGCCACGGCGTTGATCTCGGGCTTCACGCCCAGACGCACGGCCGAGAACACTTCCATCGGCAGGGTCGTCGAACCCGGGCCCGACACGAAGCTCGCCAGCACCAGATCGTCCAGCGACAGGGCGAACGACATCATGCCGCCCGCCGCCAGCGACGGCGCGATCATCGGGATGGTGATCAGGAAAAACACCTTGAACGGTTTCGCGCCCAGATCCATCGCCGCTTCTTCGATCGACAGGTCCAGCTCGCGCAAGCGGGCGGAGACTACCACCGCCACATAAGCGGCACAAAACGTGGTGTGGGCGATCCAGATGGTGACGATGCCACGCTCCTGCGGCCAGCCGATCAATTGCGCCATCGCCACGAACAGCAGCAACAGCGACAGACCGGTAATCACCTCAGGCATCACCAGCGGCGCGGTGACCAGACCACCGAACAGCGTGCGACCCTTGAAGCGTGTCACGCGGGTCAGCACGAAGGCGGCGAGGGTGCCCAGTGCCACGGCGGCGATCGCGGTGTAGCAGGCGATTTCCAGCGAGCGCACCACCGAGCCCATCAGTTGGGTGTTGTCGAGCAGGCCGACGTACCACTTCACCGACCAGCCACCCCAGACCGTCACCAGTTTCGAGGCGTTGAACGAGTAGATCACCAGAATCAGCATCGGCAGATAAATGAACGTCAGGCCGAAGATCAACATGAACTTTGCAAAACCGAAGCGTTTCATCCTCGTGCCTCCATCTCTTTGGCCTGGCTGCAGTTGAACAGCAGAATCGGCACAATCAGGATCAACAGCATCACCACCGCCAGAGCAGACGCCACCGGCCAGTCGCGGTTATTGAAGAACTCTTGCCACAGCACGCGACCGATCATCAGGGTCTCCGGGCCGCCCAGCAGTTCCGGAATCACGAACTCGCCCACCACCGGAATGAACACCAGCATGCAACCGGCGATGATGCCGTTCTTGGCCAGCGGCACAGTGATTTTCCAGAAGTTGTTGAAGTTGCTCGAACCCAGATCCTGCGCGGCTTCCAGCAGGCTGCCGTCGTGCTTCACCAGGTTGGCGTAGAGCGGGAGCACCATGAACGGCAGGTAGGCGTAGACCACGCCGATATACACGGCCGTGTTGGTGTTGAGGATCTCGATCGGGTGATCGGTGAGCCCGGTCCACATCAAAAATGCGTTGAGCAAACCGTTGTTGCTGAGGATGCCCATCCACGCATACACGCGGATCAGGATCGCGGTCCAGGTCGGCATCATGATCAACAGCAGCAGGACGTTTTGCGTTTCCTTGCCGGTCTTGGTGATCGCGTAGGCCATCGGGAAACCGATCACCAGACACATCAGCGTACTGAGCAGCGCCACCTTCAGCGAACCGAGGTAGGCCGACAGGTACAGCTCGTCTTCGCCGAGCAGGGTGTAGTTGCCGATGTTCAGCAGCAGCTGGAATTTCTGTTCGGCGTAGGTGTAGATCTCCGAGTACGGCGGGATCGACAGCGCGGCTTCCGAGAAGCTGATCTTCATCACCAGAAAGAACGGCAGCATGAAGAACAGGAACAGCCAGATGAACGGGATGCCGATGACGAACTTTCGCCCGCTGGGCACCAGGCGCAGGAATTGCTGATTGAAGGTTCTCATGAGCGCAGTACCACGCCGCTGTCGTCTTCCCACCAGACGTAGACCTTGTCGTCCCAGGTCGGACGCGCGCCACGGCGTTCGGCGTTGGCCATGAACGACTGGACGATCTTGCCGCTCGGCAACTCGACGTAGAACACCGAGTGGCCGCCGAGGTAGGCGATGTCATGCACCATGCCTTCGGACCAGTTGTAGCGGGTCTCCGGCTTGATCGTGCTGACGAGCATTTTTTCCGGGCGGATCGCGTAGGTGATCGACTTGTCCTGCACCGAAGTGCTGACGCCATGACCGACGTATATCTTTTGCTGCAAGTCCGGGCTGTGAATGATCGCGTGACCTTCAAGGTCCTCGACCACGGTGCCGTCGAAGGCGTTCACGTTGCCGATGAATTCGCAGACCATGCGGCTGACCGGCGCTTCATAGATGTCGACCGGGCTGCCGATCTGGGCGATCCAGCCCAGGTGCATGATCGCGATGCGCTCGGCCATGGTCATGGCCTCTTCCTGGTCGTGGGTCACCATCACGCAGGTCACGCCGACGCGCTCGATGATTTCCACCAGTTCCAGCTGCATCTGCGAACGCAGCTTTTTATCCAGCGCGCCCATCGGTTCGTCGAGCAGCAACAGCTTCGGACGCTTGGCCAGGGAGCGGGCGAGGGCCACGCGCTGACGCTGGCCGCCGGACAGTTGATGCGGGCGGCGCTTGGCGTATTGGGTCATGTGGACGAGGCGCAGCATTTCTTCGACGCGGGCATCGATTTCGCTGGCCGGCAAACGGTCCTGCTTGAGGCCGAAGGCGATGTTCTGCGCCACGGTCATGTGCGGGAACAGGGCGTAGGACTGGAACATCATGTTGATCGGCCGCTCGTACGGCGGCATGTCGGTGATGTCGACACCGTCGAGCAGAATGCGTCCTTCAGTCGGCCGTTCGAAACCGGCGAGCATGCGCAGCAAGGTCGATTTGCCCGAGCCGGAGCCGCCGAGCAGGGCGAAGATTTCGCCCTGATGGATCTCCAGGGACACATCGTCCACCGCCGTGGTTTCGTCGAACTTCTTGGTAACTCGATCGACCTTCACCAGAACCTTTTTCGGTTGCTGATGACCTTCAAGAGCCTTCCTGTAAGTGCTGGAGGCGTTTGCCATGTGAAACTCCCAACAGGTTTCAGTCGCCGGGCCAACGCGGCCTGGCTTAAGAGTGGATTGCAGACCCGCACCGTGCGGGTTGTTCGGCGCCGCCGTCCTGGCTGCCGGGTGGTGCTTTTTGTTTTCGCGGTGTGTTGCTGATCGCGGATGACGGATGCGCAAGCGCGCAGCCGCCGACCCCGCGGGGGCAGTAAATGGTTTTGCAATCGTTGGGTGGCGTCAGCGCTGGTTGCGTCGCGCCGCACGCTGGCGGCAAGCCTCGCCGAACGCCTGGAAAATCCGCAGGTAGTTCGGGTTGTCCAGCACCTGCCATTCCGGGTGCCATTGCACGCCGAGGGCGAAGGTCGGGCTGTGCTCTACCGAGACCGCCTCGATCAGGCCGTCCGGTGCCACGGCTTCGGCGCGCAGGCCGGGAGCGAGGCGGTCGATGCCCTGACTGTGAATCGAGTTGACCTGGAATTCACCTGGCAGCTCCAGCGCTTCGAACACGCCACCGGCCAGCACCGTCACGGCATGAGCCGGGGCGTACTGCACGGCGACATCCGGGCTGTCGGCTTCGCGGTGATCGAGCATGCCCGGCAACTCATGCACCTTCTGGTGCAGGCTGCCGCCGAACGCCACGTTCATTTCCTGGAAGCCGCGGCAAATGCCGAGTACCGGAACGCCCGCCGCGATGGCTGCACGCAATAGAGGAAGGGTAGTGGCATCCCGCGCCGGATCGTGGTCCGTGCCGGGAGCGCTGTCCGGGCCCTGATAGTGGAAAGGTTCCACGTTGGACGGCGAGCCGGTCAGCAACAGACCGTCGAGCTGACCCAGCAGGTCTTCGATTTCAGTCAGTTTGCCAAGGGAAGGGATGACGACGGGCAACCCCAGCGCCGCAACGCTGACAGCGCGAACGTACTTGTCGCCGCTGATGTGATAGGGGTGCAGGCCAATCTGTTTGACGCACGCAGTAACGCCGATCAATGGCTTGAATGCCATTTTTATTCACCTCGAAGTTTGACACTTGAACGAGCTTTTCCGGAGCTTAGCCTCGTTGATTTTAATTAACAACTCCCATGTAAAAAATTCTAAACGCCGTTCATCAAATCTTCATCAAGACTGGGGCTCTGGCGCCTGCTTTGGTACGAGAGTGTTAAAAAAAGCCCGAAAAATAAACGCTGAGCGGCCCTGTGTTCGCTATTGACTTCACTTTGCCGTTCGGGTTGACTTGCTCGGCGAAACAGCAGTGAACATAATAATTAACAGCTAAATAGGTGCATCATGTCGGTCCCTCTGCGTGCCGTTCAACTCAACGAAGCAAACGCATTCCTTAAGAAACATCCTGAGGTTTTGTACGTCGACCTTCTGATTGCAGACATGAACGGTGTGGTGCGCGGCAAGCGCATCGAGCGCACCAGTCTTCACAAGGTTTACGAGAAAGGCATCAACCTGCCGGCCTCGCTCTTTGCCCTCGACATCAACGGCTCCACGGTGGAAAGCACCGGTCTGGGCCTGGACATCGGCGACGCCGACCGTATCTGCTACCCGATCCCCGGCACCCTGAGCATCGAGCCTTGGCAGAAGCGTCCGACCGCGCAACTGCTGATGACCATGCACGAGCTGGAAGGCGAGCCGTTCTTCGCCGACCCGCGTGAAGTACTGGCCAACGTGGTGCGCAAGTTCGACGCACTGGGCCTGACCATCTGCGCCGCGTTCGAACTCGAGTTCTACCTGATCGACCAGGACAACGTGAACGGCCGTCCGCAATCGCCGCGCTCGCCGGTGTCGGGCAAGCGTCCGGTATCGACCCAGGTTTATCTGATCGACGATCTCGACGAGTACGTCGATTGCCTGCAAGACATCCTCGAAGGCGCGAAAGAGCAGGGCATTCCTGCCGACGCCATCGTCAAGGAAAGCGCCCCGGCGCAGTTCGAAGTCAACCTGCATCACGTGTCCGACCCGATCAAGGCGTGCGACTACGCCGTCCTGCTCAAGCGTCTGGTGAAGAACATCGCCTACGACCACGAGATGGACACCACCTTCATGGCCAAGCCGTATCCGGGCCAGGCGGGCAACGGTCTGCACGTGCACATTTCGATCCTGGACAAAGAAGGCAACAACATCTTCGCCAGCGAGGATCCCGAGCAGAACGCCGCGCTACGCCACGCGATCGGCGGTGTGCTGGAGACCCTGCCTGCGCAAATGGCTTTCCTGTGCCCGAACGTCAACTCGTACCGCCGCTTCGGCGCACAGTTCTACGTGCCGAACTCGCCGAGCTGGGGCATCGACAACCGCACCGTGGCCGTCCGCGTGCCGACTGGCTCGCCGGATGCCGTGCGCATCGAGCACCGTGTCGCCGGTGCCGACGCCAACCCGTATCTGCTGATGGCTTCCGTGCTGGCCGGTATCCACCACGGCCTGACCAACGAAATCGAGCCGGGCGCGCCGGTTGAAGGCAACAGCTACGAGCAGAACGAACAGAGCCTGCCGAACAACCTGCGCGACGCCCTGCGTGAGCTGGACGACAGCGAAGTCATGGCCCGCTACATCGATCCGATGTACATCGACGTGTTCGTCGCGTGCAAGGAAAGCGAGCTGGCCGAGTTCGAGAACTCGATCTCTGACCTTGAGTACAACTGGTATCTGCATACGGTTTGATTGGCGTGGGCCCTCAAAAGCCCAAAAGCCCCTCACCCTAACCCTCTCCCGGAGGGAGAGGGGACTGACCCGGGGATGCTCGGGAAATCCGCCGACCTGAACGATTTTTACCGAATCCATATTCGACTCGGTCGTTCAAGTCGGTGCATCTCCCGAGACACTTCGGTCGGTCCCCTCTCCCCCCGGGAGAGGGCTAGGGTGAGGGCAGCCATCTCAAGTCGAACACGCACCAGACATCCCCAAATTCCCCCGCGTCGAGCCACCACCATGACAACGACCCGCAACGACTGGGAACAACGCTTCCAGTCCCTGACCCTCGAATCCCGCGCCTTCATCAATGGCGAATACCGTCCGGCCATCAGCGGCGAGACCTTCGAATGCCTGAGCCCCGTCGACGGCCGTTTCCTGGCCTCCGTCGCCAGCACCGATGAAGCCGACGCCAACCTCGCCGTTGAAGCTGCGCGCCAATCCTTCAACTCCGGCGTGTGGGCGAACAAGGCCCCGGCCGAGCGCAAGCGCATCCTGATTCGCTTCGCCGATCTGATCCTGCAACACCAGGAAGAACTGGCGCTGCTGGAAACCCTCGACATGGGCAAACCGATCAGCGACTCGATGAGCATCGACATCCCGGCGACCGCCAACGCGATCCGCTGGAGCGCCGAGGCGATCGACAAGATCTACGACGAAGTCGCCGCTACCCCGCACGATCAACTCGGTCTGGTCACTCGCGAGCCGTCCGGCGTAGTTGCTGCGATCGTGCCGTGGAACTTCCCGCTGATCATGGCCAGCTGGAAATTTGCCCCGGCATTGGCGGCGGGTAACTCGTTCATCCTCAAACCTTCGGAAAAATCCCCGCTGACCGCGATCCGTATCGCGCAACTGGCGCTGGATGCCGGCATTCCGAAAGGCGTGTTCAACGTCTTGCCAGGCTTCGGTCACACTGTCGGCAAGGCGCTGGCGCTGCACATGGACGTCGACGTGCTGGCCTTCACCGGCTCCACCGCGATTGCCAAGCAACTGATGATTTATGCCGGCCAAAGCAACATGAAACGCGTCTGGCTCGAAGCGGGGGGCAAGAGCCCGAACGTGGTGTTTGCCGACGCACCGGACTTGCGCGCGGCAGCACAAGCGGCGGCCGGCGCCATTGCGTTCAACCAGGGCGAAGTCTGCACCGCCGGCTCGCGCCTGCTGGTGGAGCGTTCAATCCGCGAGCAATTCATCCCGCTGCTGGTGGAAGCGCTGCAAGCGTGGAAACCGGGCCACGCCCTCGATCCGGCGACCACCGTCGGCGCCGTGGTCGATCAGCGTCAACTGGACAACGTGCTGCGCTACATCAGCATCGGCCGGGAGCAGGGTGCCGAGCTGATCGCCGGCGGTCAGCGCACCCTCGAAGAAACCGGCGGCACCTACATCGAGCCGACGATTTTTGACGGCGTGACCAACGCCATGACCATCGCCAAGGAAGAAATCTTCGGCCCGGTGCTGTCGCTGATCACCTTCGACACCGTTGAAGAAGCGCTGCACATCGCCAACGACAGCATCTTCGGCCTGGCCGCCGGGGTCTGGACCAGCAACCTGAGCAAGGCCCACACCTTCGCCCGTGGTTTGCGCGCTGGCAGCGTGTGGGTCAACCAGTATGACGGCGGCGACATGACCGCGCCGTTCGGTGGTTTCAAACAGTCGGGCAACGGTCGCGACAAATCGCTGCACGCGTTCGACAAGTACACCGAGCTGAAAGCGACCTGGATCAAGCTCTGACTCTTTTACAGCGGTGGTCGCCTGCAACCGGCGACCCTCGGAGAATAAAAAAATGAAACAACAACACGTGAACAGCTACTACGCCGCCACCCGCAACGAAGTGATCGATTTCCCGGTCCTCGAAGAGTCGGTGGAGTGCGATGTCTGCATCATCGGCGCCGGCTACACCGGCCTGTCCTCGGCACTGTTCCTGAGCGAAGCCGGCTACAAGGTGACGGTGCTGGAAGCGGCGAAAGTCGGCTACGGCGCCAGCGGTCGCAACGGCGGCCAACTGGTCAATTCCTACAGCCGCGACGTCGACGTGATCGAAGAGCGCTACGGCGACAAGACCGCCGAAATCCTCGGCAGCATGATTTTCGAAGGCGCCGACATCATCCGTTCGCGCATCAAGGAATACGACATCAAGTGCGACTACCGCCCGGGCGGCATTTTCGCAGCGATGAACAAGAAACAACTGAACGGCCTGGCCGAACAAAAACGTAGCTGGGAACGTTACGGCAATAAAAACCTGAAGATGCTCGACGCTGCGGACATCCGCCGCGAAGTCGGCTCCGACGCCTACGTCGGCGGTCTGCTGGATATGCAGGGTGGTCACATCCACCCGCTGAACCTGGCCCTCGGCGAAGCCGCGGCCATCGTGCGTCTGGGCGGCAAGATCTACGAGCAGTCCGCTGCCGTCGAAATCAAATACGGCGAGCCCAACGTCGTGCGCACCACCAAAGGCCAGGTCCGCGCCAAGTACCTGCTGATCGCCGGCAACGCCTACCTGCCGCAAGGCCTCGACAACCGTGTGACCGCCAAGAGCATGCCGTGCGGCTCGCAGATCTGCGTCACCGAACCGTTGACCGAGAAACAGGCGCGCAGCCTGATCACCAACAACTACTGCGTCGAAGATTGCAACTACCTGCTCGACTACTACCGTCTGACCGCCGACAACCGTCTGCTCTACGGCGGCGGCGTGGTCTACGGCGCCCGTGAACCGGACGACATCGAAACCCTGATCCGCCCGAAGATCCTCAAGACCTTCCCGCAGCTCAAGGACGTGAAAATCGACTACCGCTGGACCGGCAACTTCCTGCTGACCATGTCGCGCATGCCGCAATTCGGCCGCATCGAGAAAAACGCCTACTACATGCAGGGCTACAGCGGCCACGGCGTCACGTGCTCGCACCTGGCCGGCAAACTGATCTCCGAAATGATCCGCGGCGACGCCGAACGCTTCGACGCCTTCGCGTCCCTGCCACACATGCCGATGCTTGGCGGCCGCACCTTCTCCGCGCCACTGACCGCCCTCGGCGCCGTGTACTACTCGCTGCGCGACCGTTTCGGCATCTGAGTTACCTCCCCGGCGGTGTCCCCGCACAGGCACCGCCGGTTTTTTCACATGACTCGCAACACCACAAACCCTGTGGGAGCGAGCTTGCTCGCGAAAGCGGCCTATCAGCAAAAGGGATGTTGAATGTGCCGCCCATTCGCGAGCAAGCTCGCTCCCACAGGTCTTGTGCCTGACCCGCAATTACCACCAGCAGGCTCTTTTCACCCACCGTCCATCGAACCTGCTGAGCAACACCGACAAACGTGATTTAATAGCCGCCTTTCACGGTTCCGGGACACGGGAGCAACGTGATCCGCGCGACCTGCGCGGCACCCGCCACCCACCCCCATTACCCTTAAGTCGTTCTCACATAAGGCTGTCATGGATACGGGTTCTCGACTCAAACTAGTACGCGAAAGCTACAAACTCTCCCAGCGCGAGCTGGCCCGGCGTAGCGGCGTGACCAATGCCACCATCTCCCTGATCGAACAGAATCGTGTCAGTCCTTCCGTCAGCTCACTGAAAAAGCTGCTCGAAGGCATCCCGATGTCCCTGGCCGACTTCTTCACCTTCGACCAGCCCCCCCGCGAACACCAATACGTCTTCCGCGCCAACGAACAACCCGACCTCGGCCGCCACGGCTTGCGCCTGCTGCTGATCGGCGCCTCGGTCCCAAGCCGCCAGATGCGCTTGCTGCGCGAGCAATACGCCCCGGGCGCGAGTTCGGGGGAAGAGCCGATTGTTCACGCGGAAGGTGAGGAATGCGGGTTGGTGACCCGTGGCACGGTCGAGTTGACGGTGGATGGGCAGGTGAGCGTGTTGAGTGCGGGGGATGGGTATTATTTTCCGACGACGCTGCCGCATAAGTTCCGGAATATCGGGGCGGATGAGGCTGAGATTATTAGTGCGAATACGCCGGCGAATTTTTGAGAAAAACGCCGTTTTCCTCGCATGAACCGCAAACTGAAAACCGCAGAGATGCGGTTTTTTTACGACTGAAATTCTGTTCCCTCTCTCGTTTTTGAATGCTTAAAGTGATGTTTATGTGCCATCATATGGATCCAAAAAAAAGGAGGTGGCTCATGGCAGAAAAAAAAGACGAGAATTTAGGTGGAGCCGTTGCCGCAGGCGTTAGCGCTGCAACAGGAGCAGGCCTCGGTGCAGCCTACGGTGTAACCGCTATCGGAGTAGCCGCAGCTGAAACGGCCGCAGCGGCTGCTCTTGCGACTGCTGGATCGGCTGCAGCAACTACTGCAACGTTGGCTGCAGCGGGTGGTGGTAGCTTGGCGGTGGGTGGAACTGGGATGGTTGGTGGGGTAACGGCGATTGCGGGAAGTGCTGCTGGCGCTGCCGTCTTGCCTATTGTCGGATGCGCTGTTGCCGGAGCTGCGGTGTTAGGGTTGGTTGGCTGGGGGGCTTATAAAGTTGGTCGTAAGTTTCTTGATGATTGAACAAAATTAGTCGCAAAATATTTAAAAAATTTGTTTTTTCGATGATTCATTGCGCTCGGTAATTCGATTGTATAGATCGTAGCGAGCCAAGCTTTTTGGTCTCAACAGATAAGGATGTTGCAGATGTGGTTTTTTAAAAAGGAAGGTCGTGCTACATATCTAGAGTTTTTGAGGAATTTAACTCCGCAGATTCTTCTATTCGCCGCCATCATGATTATTGGCGAAAAAATGATGAGGCAACCTCCTGAGTCTTGTGCGTGGTATGGCATTGGGGTCTTTGTGCTAGTGCTGTTCGCAATTATGTGGATTCTTGCATTCGCTGCCAATGGATCTCTTTTATATGACAAGGCATTGGCCAGTCGCTCTGACATTGAAGAGCATAAGAGCATGCTGAAAGAGGGTGGGCTCAAGGGTGGTAAGTTGGCATGGGCGTCCTTTAAATATACTGCTGGTAATCATCGGCTTTTGGTTGCTGAAGTCGTGATCATCATTTTTGTGATCTATGGTAGTACAATTTTGGCGATGATGTCCGGTGTTATAACTGCACTTGGATTTCTCAAAAATGTAAAATAAAAAGTAGCTTAAAAGTGGCAGATTTATTTGTGCAAGTCCGTCACCTTCAATTTTCCTAGCCAAAAACACCAAGTTTCCGTTGCTCTATAACTCGAAACGCGTCACTCACGTCCTGAATTATAGTTCTGGCGATGATGGTGACTGTGTTGATGTCATGTTCCATGAAAAGGTGACAGATTTATTTATGTGGCAGAATGCCGAAGAGCTGAAACAACGTGTTGCCGGTTTCCAGAATGAATACTTCTCCGCCTGCCTGGCCCGTGCGACACTATAGTTTTTTATTATTTTCTATCGATTGCGGTGGTGCAGTAGATGTTTTCTTGTGAGCAGTACTCAACATTGACGGAAGTTAAATCCGTCTTTCTAGTTGTAGGTGGTTTGACGACAGTGGCTTACGTAATTTATTTAGGCGCTATAGTAGTTCTGAAGGCGCTGGGACGTGATCTAAATCGTCTTGTAAGTAATGGGTTTTTTGTGTCTCTGGTGAATTTGGCCGCTCGTCGATGCATTTGGTTCGCTGTTTGCGTATCTGTTGGAATGGCTATCTGTGGTTGGATGATATTGGCACTGGATTACCTTTTATCATTGAGATTCGGCCCCTTTGAAGAATGTACAACAGTGTACTTTCTCTATGGGTGGAAAATGTGCCTCACTGGAATGATGCTTGGATTTTTGCTTTATTTTGCGACAAAAGCTCAGCGTTTCCACATTCCGCTTGGTAAATTCACATCGCTGACCATCAGTACCCCTCGAGAATATCACCTGCATCTAAATGGCAAGATTGAGCCGGTGTCAATGGCATACGTTTATGCGCGAAATTCCATTAATAAACTTATAAAAGAACACTCTGGATTCGTGTTGGTCATGGAATCTTGGCTTTTGGCCCAAGATGCTATTCCGCCAATAGGAGTAGAGGCAGTCAAGGGAACGTACTCTTTTGTTGTTTCGTGGCGTAGTCGAAGCGGGGGGAAGTTTGTTAGAGGTTTTTTGCTGGTCTGTAGACTTGTTGCAATGTTTGTCTTGGCTCCAGTGATATATAAAAAATATCGTGATCTTCGGCTGAGTCCGATGACTCCATCGAGGGGTATGCAGTTGCTGTTGATGAAGTATTCTTCCCTTAATGTCAGTTGGAGTTATAAAATGACACCATTTTTTCAGCTCTTGGTTTTAACTGCTCTGTACCCGGAAAGAATGGAAGCGGCAACAGGGTGTAGCGGAGTAATAGTTATAGAGATTTAAGCTAGAATTGCTTTTTTTTTTGGGAATTAAGAAGGTGACAGATTTTCTTGTGTAAGCCCGCCATCTTCCAGTGCTCTAACCAAGGAAAACGAAAGAAAAGGTGACAAAGAAAAGATGACAGATTTAATTATGTGAACCTGTCACCTTCAAATTTTCTAGCCAGGAACATCGAATCCTCGTTGCTCTATAACTCGAAATATATCACTCACGTCTTGCACCATGATCCTGGCAATGGTGGTCACAGTGTAGATGTCGTGTTCTGCATGGTCGGGGAGGCGGATGCAGGCCATCAGATCCAGGTATTTGAGAACGGCGTTAAGGCGCTCACTGGCACAAGCATGGAGGTCCCGCAGTGGGGCGTCAGCGTCGATGAGCAGGACGGGTCGATCGGTAGCGGGGTGGGACATGTTCGCGCAGTGGCGCATCAGTTTCTGTGTCGTCATGGTGTTAATCCTTTGTTGAGAAGAATTGCCACCGTTCTGCTGCGAAACAAAATGGGTGGCAGCTATGCGCGGGTTCGCAGACCGGAGGATTAACACCAAGACCCGGCAGACCCGAAAGTCTCCCACGCACAACCGCCGTAAAATTTGCGCAGCCGGGAGTCGGCCGTGCCAGACGGAACAGGTGTCAATCTTAAGGGCTGCGAAACCCTATCGCCAAATTCCTTCAGCGACAGACCCACTCTAGGTACCGATTCCCACCGTCGCAATCAGACTGTAGGACGTGAAATCACCACGTGTGGCCAGCGATTTTGCTCCCGGTTGGCGGCGCAATCGGCGTAAATCAATGGCTGCAGCGTGTCAGGGAAAAATGACTTGCCATGTTTCGGCCCACTTCGCAGCCCCATAAGAACCAGCTCCCTCACGACGCGAAGTGATTTCCTACGGCGTTTTCAGATCAAAAAATTCATCACACATCCCCGCCCCTGAACTTTCCTCAAAACCGATGTCAATTTGATGGCGTGTCGCGACGCTCATTCATCGGCTCAAGCAGTGCCAGGCTGGTTCCTGGTCAACCATGGAAGTGTGTGATGAGACTATTACTCGCAATGTTGTTGATGTTCAGCGGCTACAGCTTTGCCAGTTGCGGAAACATTGATGACCACGATCAGCGTGCCTATTGCAATGCAAGGGAGAGCGGCAGCAGTTGCGGCAACATCGATAATCACGATCTGCGGGCGGCGTGTAACGCGGAGCAGGGCGGCAGTTCCTGCGGCAACATTGACGACCATGACCAGCGCGCCTACTGCAACGCCAAACAGAGCGGCAGCAGTTGCGGGAACATCGATGATCATGACCTGCGTGCGCGGTGCAACGCGGAGCAGGGTGGCAGTTCCTGCGGCAACATCGATGACCACGACCAGCGCGCCTACTGCAATGCCACGACGGGTGGCAGCAGTTGCGGGAATATCGACAACCATGATTTGCGTACGCGGTGTGAGGCCATGAAGCGTTGATCTGGTTTTGATTGCGTCAACCAGTGCCAGGCTGTTTCCCGGCAAGCCCAAGGAAGTTTGAGATGAAACTGTTTCTTGCGATGTTGTTGCTGTTCAGCGGTTATGTTTCCGCCAGTTGCTCCAGCATCAGTGATCACGACAAACGCAGTTACTGCCAGGCCAGGGAGGAAGGCAGCAGCTGTTCTTCCATCGGCGACCACGATTTGCGTTCGGCCTGCGAAGCGGAAAAAGGCAGCTCGTGCTCAAGCATTGGCGATCATGACCAACGCGCTTACTGCGAAGCCAAAAAGGGCAGCAGTTGTTCCTCCATCGGCGATCACGACCTGCGCGCGGCCTGTGAAGCGGAGAAAGGCAGTTCATGTTCAAGCATCGGTGATCATGACCAGCGGGCGTTTTGTGAAGCGAAGAAGGGCAGTAGTTGTTCGTCAATTGGCGATCATGATCTGCGCAGTCAGTGTGAGGCCATGAAACGCTGAATCCACCCGCCATCTAGAACCAAAAGGGACACCCATCGGTGTCCCTTTTTCATGCGAGCTTGAACGCTGTTATTTCGCCTTCCAATGCCCACCCCCGTTCTCGCAATCAATCCGCGCCTGCGCCAGATGCTCCACGTCGTAGTAATAGGTGGTCACTTGCGCGCTGTCCGGAATGTTCAGGGCCTTGGCGTTTTTGTCCTTGCTGGTGGAGTGCGGGTTGGCCAGGGATTCCTGAGTGAGAGTGGCGATACACGAGGCCTGATAGTGGTCGGCGCAGTGTTCGACCTTGGTTTTGCTGCTGTTGAGCATGTCCTTGCTTTCGTTGCTGCACGACCAGTCGATGGCGTTGATCGGCATGCCTCCGTATTCGTAGCAGCTGTGCGTCTCGACGGCGGGCACCGAGGGGCTGGAGGAGCGGGTCTTGACGTCGCAGCCCTCGGCCATGACGCAGGTGGGGATGAAGCTGAAGGTGGCGATCAGGAGCAACAGTCGGATGTTCATCGCGGAACTCTCCCATGGCCCCGTGTTTGGTCGTGAGCGGGGCGCTTATGGTTTCGAGATGGGGCGGGCGTGGGAGGTTCCATCAGGATTTTGATTTGCGCCGGGCGCACAGAGTGAGAAACAATCGGACACACTTAGCCCCCAAGGATTGGAGCAGTGCGCATGATTCACATCGGCAGCCGCAACAACGCCCCCACGCCGCAGCACAAAACCCAGGACATCTACATCTTCAGCATCGACCTGTCCCGCCCGGCAACGCCGTTCTGTTTCGAGCAATCGATTGGCGGCGGGCATGTCGAGCAGGGTGGTGCGCGGTGGTTGGCGCTGGATGAGCTGGATGGCTGGCCCGGTGAATGGCGTGAGCATTTGAAGAAGGCCGGATGCGCCTGGGTGGCCGAATTGATGGGCGCGCATTCGGGGGAGAGTCAGGCTGATCTGGTCTCGCTGATCCTCCAGCGCCATGCCGAGCCGGCGCAGCCAGCCGGGCGTTTGCAGGCGATCGGGCGCTGGTTCAAGCGCCACTTCTATATTGGCGGCCGGTACGGCGTCTAACCCGAGGTAAAGCCCATGACTCAGACACTGGAACGCGCCATCGCCATTGCCGCTACGGCCCACGCGGGGCAGGTGGACAAGGGCGGTGCGCCGTATATTTTGCATCCGCTGAAGGTCATGTTGCGCATGAACAGCCTGGAAGAGCGCATCGTCGCGGTGTTGCACGATGTGGTCGAGGACTGCGGCATCAGCCTGGAGGATTTGCGCAAGGAAGGCTTCAGCGAAGAAGTGTTGTCCGCCATCGAATCGGTGACCAAAGTGCCGGGCGAGTCCTACGAGGACTTCGTCGAGCGCGCGGCGCAGAACCCGATCGGGCGGGTGGTGAAGCTGGCGGATCTGGAAGAAAACAGCGACCTGTCGCGGATTGTCTCGCCGAGTTGGGAGGATCTGGAGCGGATCGAAAAGTATCGGCGGGCGATTGGACGGCTGCGCGCCTGACCTAACTGAAAAGCACCTTGAATAGCCAGGAAGGCGACCATGAAATCCATTCTGTGTTTGTTGATTGCTGCCGGATTCGGCGCGCTGTTGCAGTTCGAAGGCGTGCCTCACGGTTTGTTGTTGGGCTCCATTCTTGTGACGGCACTGGTCGTCACCAAATTCAAATTCGCGCCAGCGACGCCCTATGGCCTGGGCTACATCCAGGTCACGCTGGGCATCGCTACCGGGTTGATGTTCGAAGCGTGGGACAGTGCGACCGTCTCGACGATGTTGCCGAGCCTCGGCGTGTTGCTGCTGTGCCTGGCAGTGCAAGTCGCGCTGGCCGCATGGTGGCTGTCACGCGGGGCGGGGTGGAATCGCACGGATGCCTTGTTGGCCGTGTATCCGGGCGCGTTGGCGGCGGTGTTCGATCTGCTGGAATCGCATCAGGCGTCGAGCAAGGTGATCATCGTCCACCTGATGCGGCTGCTGCTGATCACGGTGCTGGTGAGTTTGCTGATTCCGGGAACGGCACCGGTTGCCGTGGCCGAGGTCGATCCGCTGTCGACGGGCATGGCGCTGACGGTGCTGTCGGTGATCGGTTTGAGCGTGGTGGTCGGGCGTTTGCTGCTGGCCGTTGGCGTGCCGGCGCCGTTCATGTTGACGGCAATCATCATCACCGCCGTATTCGTGAAACCAGGATGGCTGCAGGGCTTTCACATGCCGGATTGGAGCCTGAATCTGGCGGCGCTGATTCTGGGTGTGCGGATCGGTTCGCGATTCCAGGGACTTGGCCTCGCGGAACTGGGACGTCATGGCCGCACGGCAATGGTCTCGGTGGGTTTGATGATTCTGGTCGCGGCGGTTTTTGCATTGGCGGCGGCACGGTTGCTGGGCAGCGATGCGTTGTCGCTGTGGCTGGCGTACATGCCGGGGGCCATCGAAACCATCGCCATTGTCGCGTTCGCCGGCGGGCTGAATGTGGTGTTTATCCTGACTCACCATCTGGCGCGAATGGTGGTGCTGCACTTTGCGCCGGCGTTGCTGGTGCAGGTACGGCGGGTGCGGGAAGGGGCGTGATCCAGGTGGTACTGACTTTTATGGATAATCAGTGCCACCGTTTGGATAACGGCATCTGCAAATTCGCCGGGCGGTTAGATCGACCCCTTTGAAAAAGCCATATTTCTGAAAGGCCAAAATCGAGTAGTTCGAACAGCTAGGTTCGAATCTACATGCCGATCTCAGCCTTTCAGGCGCCATTTTCTGATAGCAACGGATTGCCAATATGGCGATGGGGACCATCATGCAGGCTTGCGTAGGGAAATGACGTAATACTCGGTCAGCACGTTTTTCTTACCGAGCAGCGCATCGAAGCACCCTGGTTTGACAGAAACCCCAATGGTATCGATTCGGTAGAACTCCCAACCGTCTTCTGCGTGGGAGTTCACTACGTTCTGAAGGTAGGCTGCGGCTTCATTCCCACGGTGCTCCTTGGCACGAACTTCAATGTTTGGTGGGACCTGAACCATTTTATATACGTACATCCTTGCTCATCCTTTCCATCGCTGCATTCCAAATGAATGACAGAACTCAACGTTTATACTCAATTTGATATCTCTTGGCCATCACTCGCTCAGCGTTGCTGGATTGGTCGTGAACTACACTCCAAGATTACCCCGCCCCACAGGCAACCCCGCCGCGTCGGAGATCATCATGTTCCGCCATTCACTGTTCATCGCAGCGTGCCTGTGCGCCACACAGGCCAGCGCTGAATCTGTCGTCCCGCTCAAGGGCCAGACCTCTCAACAAACCCAGATCGACATCAACGACTGCCACTCCATCGCGTCCACCTCAACCACGTCTACACCCCCGGCCGGCGGTCGGTTGAAGGGCGCCGCAGTAGGTGCGGCTGCCGGTGCCACCGCCGCCGAAGTGCGCGGCCGTCAACACGACGAGTTTTACGAAGCCGTGGACGATGACCGCAAGCAGGATTACCGTCAGAACCGCGCCAAAGAGACGGCAGCGGCGGGTGCGGTGGTTGGCGGTGCGCGGCAGCGGCAGGATCGGCGCGAGCAGCGGCGGACCGATGCTTCAGCCAGTTCAAGCGCCTACACCGGTTGCCTGCAAGGGCGGGGTTATCAGGTCACGCCCTGACGGCTTTCCCGGTGCGCGACGAGCAGGTGCATCATCACGCCGCTGTAGAGCGTCACCAGAATGAACAAGCCCATGCGCACCGCGAACGCGGTGTAGACGTCCTTGCCCGCTGCGCTGTCTTCAACGGATTGGCCGAGCAGGATGATCATGGTGATCAGCGTATTGAGCCAGAACCCCGGCGTCAGTTGCGTCGGGTGCAGCCGATAGAGTTTGCGCGCCAGAAACAGCCCGAACAGCAGCATCCACAGAAAGAACATCCACAGGTGCACGAACAGGCTCAACGCGCACCAGAACAGCACCGCCAGCAGCCCGCCCAATAAGGTCGAGCCGAGCAGTTCGCGCCCGGCGTGGTGGGTGCGGGTGGTGGTGCTTTGCTGGCCAAGGCTGACGGCTTTGAGGATGATCGGCAGGTAGCTGGCCGGGTCGATCAGCACCAGCAGGAAGGTCGGCAGCACGATCAATGTTGCGCGCATTGCTACGCGGGGCACGTCTTCGGCGGGCAGAGCGGGAGCGGGTGGTGGCGCGGGGCTGTTGGCCGGTTCCGGGAACAGGACGTGGCTCAGGCCGACGATGACGACGGCCAGCAACAGGCCTTTGACCAGCGCGCCGATCACCGCCATCGCCAGCTCGAATGAGGCGAAACCGGCGGCGGAGATCATGGTCATGCCGATCACCAGAAACGTCATGATTAGCACGTTGCCGCCGCGCAAGCCGTAGGTGAACACCAGAAACAGCCCAATAGCGATCAACAGCACGCCGCACACCGGGTAATACCGCAGCAACGGCACCAGCAACAGGCCGAGACTGGTGGTAAATGCGGCGACCAAGGTCAGTACCAGCGCCATTTTGACTGGCAACGGCCGAGGCATGCTGGCCAGCAGCAACACCGCGAGCACCGGCGACAGAAACGACAGCGGCAAGGCGAGGCCGTAACTGGCGGCGGTGCACAACGCCGTGCCGTAGGCCAGACGCAAGGCCCGTTGCGCTGGAACGCTGCGTTCAATAGGCATACGACAGCCAACTCATCAGCCAGACAAACACCCGGCCCAGCGGATTGAGCAGATTGCCTTCGCTGGGAAATGCCATGACTTCCGCCTGACCGCCGGCACGAATCGAACGGCTCTCGAACAGACGCTTTTTCGCCTCTTCGCTGAACTCGATGATCACCGGAAAACGCTGGGCCGGACGCAGCCAGTCGCGGCTGTTCTGGATCGTCGGCAGGTTGCCGGGCGGCGGCGTCTGGCCGACGCTGACGCCATAACCGACGCTGCGCACCCGGCCGTCGAGCACTTCGCCTGGCAGGGCGTCGAGGATGATCGACACCGGCGTACCGGGCTTGATCCGGCCGAGGTTGTTCTCGGTAAGGTCGGCGCTGACCCACACATCCTGGATCGTGATCAGCGTCATCACCGGACTGCCGACAGCGGCGAACTGGCCGACGTCGGTGCGCAGGTCGGTGATCAGGCCCGCCGAACGCGCGCCAATGCGGGTGTTGGCCAGATCCAGTTCGGCCTTCGCCAGCGTGGCGGCGGCGCTGAGCAGCTTGGCGTTGGTGTCGGTGTTGCCGCCTTCCTGCTCCTGCGCACGCAGCACTTCGGCTCGCGCGGCGGCGACCTGGCTGACGGCGGCCTCGTGGTTGGCCCGGGACACTTCCAGCAGCCGTACGGACACTGTGCCTGGGTCTTCTTTATACAAGCCTTCAAGCCGTCGATTGTCCTGGCGCGTTTTGAGTTCATTGGCTTGCGCCGCACGCAACGATGCCTGAGCCGACGCGATGCCGGCGGTGCTGGCGCCGACCGTGCGCCGGGTGTTTTCCAGATCGGCGCGGGCCCGGTCGACGGCGATCTGCAGCGGCTGCGGATCGAGCTCGAAGAGGATGTCGCCGGCCTGCACGTCCTGATTGTTGCGCACGTTGACCTTGATCACCCGGCCCGCGACTTCCGCCGCCACCGGGATCACGAACGCGCCGACCCGCGCCTGCTGGGTGTAGGGCGTAAAACGGTCGGCCAGCAGATACCAGACCAGGCTCAGCACAATCACCAGCAGCACCCAGCGGATGCCTTTTTTCGCCGGATCCGGCGGCGCTTCATCACTCATGGCGGTCTACCTGCGAGGGAATCGGATAGGTCGGTTGGGGCGGCGGGGCGCTCAGCAGATCGCCCCAGTCGGTGCGTTGCTGCATCTGCTGTCGGGTCGCTGAATCAATCTGCGGCCCAGCGCTTCGCCAGCCACCACCGACGGCGCGGTACAAAGCGATCAGATTGCTCACGGCGTTGCTGCGGCTGACCAGATAGTTGTCCTGTAGCTCCAGCAATGCGCGCTGGGCATCGAGCACCCGCTGAAAGTCTGAATAGCCTTCGCGATATTGAGTGTTGGCCAGCACCAGCGAACGTCGCGCCGCGCCTTCGGCCTCGCCGAGAATGCGTTCGCGTTCCAGCGCTTTGGTCAGGCCGCTGGCGGCGTCGTCGGCCTCGCGGGCAGCCTGGCGGACTTTGTCGCGATAGGCCTCGATCAGTTGCTGCAACCGCGCGTCCTGCACGCGGATGTTGTTGTGGATGCGGCCGTAGTCGAACAGGTTCCAGCGCAGGCTCGGGCCGCCGATCAGGTCGAAGCTGCGCGGGGTGCTGCCGAGGGTGTCGCTGGACCAGACAATGCTGCCCAGCAGGGTCAGCGAGGGATACATATCGGTTTCCGCCACGCCGACCAGCGCCGATTGCGCGGCCACGTTCAGCTCCGCCGCGCGCACATCGGGACGGCGCAGCAGCAGGTTGGCCGGGACATCCTGCAACACGGCGCGATCCACCAGCGGAATCAGCCCCGATTGTTCAGCCAGGAACGCCGCACCACCGGGCGGCTGGCCGACCAGCACCGCCAGCGCATTGCGGGTGCGCAGCAACTGATCTTCGAACGCCGGAATGCTGCTCAGGGTGCCGAGGTATTGGGTTCTGGCCTGTTGCAGGTCGAGTTCGGCGGTCTGGCCGCTGCGAAAGAGTTTTTCGGTGATCTCGAAGTTGCGCTTTTGCTGGGCGGCGTTTTCCCGAGCGACCCGCAGCCGGGCTTCGGTGGTGCGCAGGGCAAAGTAGGTGTCGGCCACTTGAGCGCGCAGCAGCACGAGGGCGTCTTCGTAGTTGGCTTGGGCGGCGAAGTAGCTGGCGTCGGCGGACTCGATGGCACGGCTGAAGCGCCCCCAGAAATCCAGTTCCCAGCCGACATCGAACGCGGCGCTGTGCTGCCAGAAGTGCAAGTCCTGCGGATTGCTGCCGCCGGACTGGTGGCGATCGATGTACAGGCTGTCGGCGCTGGCCTGTTGCAGTTGCGGGTAGCGACCGCTGTCAGCGATGCCCAGTTGCGCGCGGGCTTCGAGGACCCGCAGGCCGGCGATCTTCAGGCTGCTGTTGCGGGCTTCGGCGTCGCTGATCAAACGGTCGAGGATCGGGTCGGCAAACACCTGCCACCACTGGCGCAGATCCGGCACGGTGCCGCGTTCGCTGGCCTGCTCCAGTGCCGGGCTTTGCCACTGCTTGCTCCAGGCTTCGGCCGGTGGCTGGAAATCCGGGCCCAGCCGCAGGCAGCCGCCAAGGCTCAGCGCACCGAGCAGCAGCAGGTGGCCGGGACGGATCAGCAGGGCTGGCGTTGCAGGCATACCGGGAGGCCCCAGCGGGAAATGTCACTGGAGCATAGACCGCAGATTGCGGGTTGTTCGAAGCAATCAGCTGCTACGCTTTTTCAGGCGAACACCACCGAACCCCGCCCCGGATAAAAAGGTAGGAAGCCATGGACACTGCTCAAGAACCGCTTGCCCCCACCAGCGCCAGCTGGCGTTTCAAGGTCGGCGTGGCAATCATCTGCCTGATGCTCGGTTCGTGGCTGATGGTGCCGATTGCCGCCGCCCTCGACGTGCCGGGCTCGAAAGTCGCGGCGCTGACCGGGGTGTTGTTCATCAGCAATAAAGTGCTGTTGCTGCTGGTGATCGCGGTAATGGGCAAGGCCGGGTTCGCCGAACTCAAGCGCACGATCGGCCACTATATTTCCGGCGTGATCCCGACCCCGGTGGCTGAAGTCAGCCCGCTGCGCCACAAGATAGGCGTAGTGATGTTCTGCCTGCCGCTGCTGTCGTCCTTTCTGGAACCGTATTTCGACAACTTCTTCCCGGGCGTACGGCCCAACCTCTGGCAGATGCAGGCGCTGGGCGACTTGATGTTCGTCGGCAGCTTTTTCGTGCTGGGCGGCAATTTCTGGGACAAGGTGCATGCGCTGTTCGTGCGCAAGGCGCGGGTGGTTGCGGAATGACCGCCAACTGAGCACTGACTTCGATCAGGCGTGCCCGAGCGCGATGGCAAACGATACGACGACCATGCAGGCAAATGCGAAATTGAGGTTCATGGGGTGTTCATCCTGGTCCTTTTGAAAGTGGGGCCATTCTGCCGGGGTGGGGTCAAAAGAAAAAATTCGGCTTCGTGATTCCAATGATCGAAGCCATTGATACCTGCGTTGTGTTTACCGACCGGCTTGGCTAATCTCGCCAAACCTGCAACGACAAGCACAAACAGGCAAAACCATGCACGATCATTCCGCTTCCAAGCTTCCTTCTCTGCGCCGGCAGAAAATCCTTCTGATCCTCGAACGTGACGGCAAGGTCATGGCGTCCGAGTTGAGCCAGCATTTTGCGGTGTCCGAAGACACCATCCGCCGCGATCTGGCCGAGCTGGACAACGCCGGGCTGGTACAGCGAGTGCACGGCGGCGCGCTGCCGAGGCCCAAGGACACCGGCAAGGACTACTTCACCCGGCTGGAGGAGATCGACGAGGTGAAGATTCGTCTGGCGCAATTGGCGGCGCAGCAGGTCAGGAACGGGCAGACGGTGATGTTCGATTCCGGTTCCACTTCGTTGCAGGTGGCGCGTTCGTTGCCCAGGGATATCAGCATCACGGCGGTCACGGCCTCACCGATGACGGCGATCGCGTTGTCCGAATACCCGGGCATCAAAGTGATTCTGGCGGGTGGGCAGTTGAATCCGAAAACCATGTCCGCCGGTGGTCACGAGGCGCTGCGGCTGCTGTCGGGGATCAAGGCGGATCTGGCGATCACCGGGGTCTGCGCGATTCATCCGGAGGTGGGCATCACCTCGCTGCATTTCGATGAGGTGCCGGTCAAGCAGGCGCTGCTCGACTGTGCGGCGCGGGTGATTGCCGTGACCACGGCGGACAAGCTCGGCGCGGTGGAGCCGTTTGTGGTGGCGCCGTGCGAGCGCTTGCACACGCTGATCACCGAGCGGCATGTGGCGTCGGGGAGTGTCGAGGATTATCGGCGGTTGGGGATTGAGGTGGAGCAGTTGCCCGACTGAGGATTTGTGGCAAAAAAAGGCCCCATCACTGGCGATGGGGCCTGTTCGATCAGCGCAGTTTTTCCAGCATCTGGTAGTACCACATGCCGGCCGCGAGCATCGGATTACCCAGCAGATCGCCCATTGGCACGCGAATGTGCGTGCACGCGGCAAACGTGTCGAACTGCTGCATCTGCCCGGTGATCGCGCGGCTCATGATCTCGCCCATGATGTGGGTCGTGGCGATGCCGTGGCCGGAGTAGCCCTGGCAATACCAGACGTTGTCCGAGAGTTTGCCCAGTTGCGGGATGCGGTTGATGACGATGCCCATCGCGCAGCTCCACTGGTAATCGATCTTCACCCCTTTGAGCGCCGGGAAAGTCTGTTCGATGCACGGCCGCAGTTCGCCGGCGATGTCCCGTGAGTCCTTGCCGCTGTAGTTGGCGCCGCCGCCGAACAGCAAGCGACCGTCGGCGGTGAGGCGGTAGTAGTCGAGGACGAAACGGCAGTCGTAAACGGCGAGGTCTTCAGGGTTGATCTGCTTGGCCAGATCCCCCAGCGGTTCGGTGGTGACGATGCCGCCCATGGCCGGGAAGATCTTGCCCTTGAGCTGGCCCGGTTCGAGCTTGTGGTAGACGTCGCCGGCCAGCAGCACCTGATTGGCGTCGATCTGGCCGTGGGCCGTGCGCACGCCCGGGTTGTCACCGTGAATGATTTCCAGCACTTCGCTGTTTTCGAAGATCAGCGCGCCGAGGCTTTCCGCCGCCCGCGCCTCGCCGATGCACAGGTTGAGTGGGTGCAAATGCATGTTGCGGGTGTTCTTGATTGCGCCGTGGTAGAGATCGCTTTGCAGCAGATCGCGTACCTGGCTGCGGTCGAGCAGGCTTACCTCGTCGCCCATCCCTCGGCGCACGGCTTCGTCGTAGTCGCTGCGCAAACCGGCCATGTGGCTCGGCTTGTACGCGGCGTGCAAGTGGCCGTGCTTGAGGTCGCAATCGATGGCGTATTTCTCGACCCGCTGCTTGATGATTTCGTGGCCGCGCCAGCGCAGGTGCCAGATGAAATCATCGACCTCATCGCCCAAGGTGTTGCGCATCTGTTTGCGCATCGCACCGTCGCCGGACAGGCTGCCGGTGACCTGCCCACCATTGCGCCCGGTGGCGCCCCAGCCGATCTTGTGGCTTTCGACGATGGCGACTTTCAGGCCTTTTTCGGCCAACTCGACGGCGGTGGCGACGCCGGTGAAACCGCCGCCGATGATCACCACATCGACCTTGTGCCGGCCTTGCGGGGTCGGGTAGTCGGTGTCGCGGTTGAGGGTCGCGGTGTAGTAGGAATTGCTGCGTTCAGTCATCTCAGTATCCAAGGCAAAAAGAGGAAAAAAGGATCAGGCTTCGGTCAAATACCAGCGCCAGTCCTGCTCACCCACTTCGGCCATGAACTGCCGGTATTCCGCACGTTTTACCGCCAGATACACCCCGAGGAATTCCTGCCCCAGCGCGTCCCGCGCCCACACCGAATTTTCCAGTGCTGTGAGCGACGTCAGCCAGTCGGTCGGCAGCAATTCTTTCGCCTGCGCGTAACCGTTGCCTTCCACCGGCTCACCCGGATCGATGTCTTCTTTTATCCCGCGATGAATGCCCGCCAGGATCGCCGCCGCTGCCAGATACGGGTTGGCATCGGCGCCGCAGATGCGGTGTTCGATGTGTCGGGTGTTGGCCGGGCCGCCCGGAACGCGCAGGCTGACGGTGCGGTTGTCGACGCCCCAGGTCGGTGCCAGAGGCGCGTAGCTGTTGGCCTGAAAACGCCGGTAGGAGTTGGCGTTCGGGCAGAACAGCAGCAGCGAATCGAGCAACGAGGTGAGCATCCCGCCAATCGCCGTGCGCAGCAGCGGGGTGCCTGCCGGATCTTCGGAGGCAAACAGATTGCGCCCCTCGGCATCGGCGAGACTGACGTGCATGTGCATGCCGGTGCCCGCGAGGTGATCGAACGGCTTGGCCATGAACGTCGCCTGCATCCCGTGCTTGTGCGCCACGGCTTTGACCAGCCGTTTGTAGCGCACGGCCTGGTCCATCGCCTCCAGCGCATCGCCGTGTTCGAGGGTGATTTCCACCTGGCCCGGCGCGTATTCCGAGATCACCGTGCGCGCCGGAATGCCGTGCAGTTTGCAGGCGCTGTAGAGGTCGGCGAGGAACGGTTCGATCTGCTCCAGCTCACGCAACCCGTAGACCTGCGTGTGCCTCGGTCGACCACCGTCGGCATCCAGCGCCGGTTGCGGGCGACCGTTGTGATCGCGTTTGGCGTCGAGCAGATAGAACTCCAGCTCGCAGGCCATGACCGGGTGGTAACCCTCGGCTTTCAAGCGGTCGATGACCTTGATCAACAGGTGACGCGGGTCGGCAATGCTCGCCGGCATGCCTTGTTCCGGGTGCATGCTGACCTGCACTGCAGCGGTCGGAATCTGCCGCCACGGCAAGCGCACCAGACTGCCTTCCAGCGGGTAGGCGCGGCAGTCGATATCGCCGACGTCCCACACCAGACCGGAGTTTTCCACGTCTTCGCCATGCACGGTGAGGCCGAGAATGGTGCTTGGCAGCGGGCGTCCGCTTTCGTATACGGCGAGCAGTTCTTCGCGGTGCAACAGCTTGCCGCGCGGCACGCCGTTGGCGTCGAGGATGAACAGCTCGATCATGTCGATGTCGGGGTTCTGCTCAAGAAAGTTACGAGCGTCTTCAATGGCTGCGAATTTCATAATCAATCACTCACGATGGCGCCGCACAGGCGCGCAGATTCGGCCTGGACGCAGCTCGGCAAAAGGCGCGGGCGTCCTGGCAGGGATATCGAAAAAAGAGGGGGAGCTGTCGCGATTTTTTACCGGCGCGATCAGACGGGCAGGCAGATATCCGGCGGGCGTGCGGAGTGACGCAGCTTGGAACGGCTCAGGGCCATGGGGAGATTGACGATGCGATTCATGCGCGGCCCCTGTGAAGGAGGGCGCACAGTGCAGAGACGTTCAACGATTCTGATTGTTGGAGTGACGTGCTCATGACGCGTGTTTCCGTTGGCGGAAAACGTCGGCGGCGGGAGTGTCCCGCCATGCCGGTGTGGCTGGATAGTAAGGGGGAATCCCCGGATAAGTAAACGCCTGATTCCGCGAGCGGTGGCGTGCACCCCGGTTCAGCGCAGCAGGTAAAACCCCAGCCCGACGAGGGCGCAAACGATCAACACCTCGATCACGCCGCGCTTGAAAAAGAACAGGGCGACGGCGGCAGCCAGGGCCAGCAGGATCGAGAAAACGTCCGGTTGCCCGGCGAATCCATTGGGCCAGAACACGTGCCAGGCAAAGAAACACGCCAGATTGAGGATCACCCCGACCACCGCTGCGGTGATCGCGGTCAGTGGCGCAGTGAATTTCAGTTCGTTGTGCGTCGACTCCACCAACGGCCCGCCGGCGAGGATGAACAGGAACGAGGGCAGGAAGGTGAACCAGGTCACCAGCGTCGCGGCCAGCGCGCCGGCGGCGAACGCGTGTTCCGGGCCGAACGTCGGTTGCACGTAAGCGCCGACGAACCCGACAAACGCCACCACCATGATCAGCGGCCCCGGCGTGGTTTCGCCCAGGGCCAGGCCGTCGATCATCTGCGTCGGCGTCAGCCAGCCGTAATGCCCGACCGCGCCTTGATACACGTAAGGCAGCACAGCGTAAGCGCCGCCGAAGGTGAGAAGCGCCGCTTTGGTGAAAAACCAGCCCATCTGCGTGAAGGTGCCGTCCCAGCCGAACAACGCGGTCAGCAACGCCATCGGCAGGCACCACAGCAACGCACCGATCAGCGCCAGACGCAGCAGCCTCGGCAATCGGAACCGCGCATGCTCGGGCGGCGGTGTGTCGTCATCGATCAGCGCCGGGCCGAAGGATTTTTCGCCGCCGCGATGGCCGCCGTTGCTGAAGCGCTGCGGCGCCCAGCGTCCGCCGAAATAGCCGATCAATGCCGCGCCGAGCACGATCAGCGGGAACGGTACGTTGAAGGCAAAAATCGCCACGAACGCCGCCCCGGCGATCGCCCACAGCCAGCTGTTCTTCAAGGCTCGGGAGCCGATGCGATGGGCCGCGTGCAGCACAATCGCGGTCACCGCCGGTTTGATTCCGTAAAACACCCCGGCCACCGCCGGCACGTCGCCAAGCGCAATATAAATCCAGGAAAGAGCGATCAGGATCAGCAGCGAAGGCAACACAAACAGCGCACCGGCCAGCACGCCGCCACGGGTTCGGTGCAGCAGCCAGCCGATGTAAGTCGCCAGTTGCTGGGCCTCCGGGCCCGGCAGCAACATGCAATAGTTGAGCGCATGCAGGAAGCGCCGCTCGGAAATCCAGCGCCGACGCTCCACCAGTTCCTGATGCATGATCGCGATCTGCCCGGCGGGCCCGCCGAAGCCGATGCAGCCGAGTTTGAGCCAGAACGGCCAGGCCTGGCGCAGGGTGATGGGTTGAGGACGGGGCAAGTCTTTTGGCGTTTGGCTCAAGTGTGGCTCCCGAGTTGAGTTGTGGTGGAGCGGCTATCTAATCAGGCTTTTGTTAAGGAGTGGTATCCAGATTGCAGCCCTCACCCCAGCCCTCTCCCGGAGGGAGAGGGGGCCGACCGAGGTGTCTTGCGTCATACATCGACCTGAAGAATCGAGTCGATTATGGATTCAGCACACCGCCCTCAGACTGGCATCCGGATTCAACACTATGCGTTCAGTTCAGTATTCGGATTCGGCAAACTGCCCTCAGACTGGTATTCGGATTCAGTCCTATGCGTTCAGACCGGCATCCGGATTCAACGCTATAGGTTCAGGTCGGCGTAGTACTGCAATATCCCCGGGTCGGTTCCCTCTCCCTCTGGGAGAGGGCTAGGGTGAGGGCTTTCGGTCTTCAGGCATGCGCCAGACTCCAGCGAACCGCCGCATCCTGATCACTCTCCCGCGCCTCGACCCAATGCGAACCCTCCTGGGTAGTCTCACGCTTCCAGAACGGCGCACGCGTTTTCAGCACATCCATGATGAACGCACAGGCTTCAAACGCCGCATGCCGATGCTTGCTGCTGACGCCAACAAACACGATCGGCTCGGTCACCGACAATGCGCCGACCCGATGCACAATCTCCACCGCCATCAGCGGCCAACGCTCGCGGGCCTGTTCGGCAATATGCTCCAGAGCCTTCTCGGTCATGCCCGGATAATGCTCCAGAAACAGCTCGGTCACCGACTGCCCGACGTTCAGATCCCGCACATAACCAATGAAGTTCACCACCGCGCCCACCCGTGGATTGCGCGCATGCAGGTCGGCAATCAACTGACCGGCATCGAAGCCTTTACGCTGGACTCGAACACCCATGCCTCAACCCCCCGTGACCGGCGGGAAAAACGCGATCTCGTCGAAATCCTCGATCGCCTGATCCGGCTGACACAGCTCCTGATTCACCGCGCACATCAGGTTGCCGGCGCCGAGCACTTCACGCCACACATCGCCACGTTGCATCAGCATCTGCCGCACGTCTTCAACACAGGCGAGGGTGTCGCTGGCCGGAATCTTTTCACCGCCCAGATTGAGCCGGTCACGGTAGCTGGCGAAGTAGTTGATCAGAATCATTGCGGGTTCTCCCATTGAAAGTGGCCGGAGCGGCCGCCCTGTTTGCTGAGCAGGCGGATATCGCCGATCACCATCGCCCGGTCCACCGCTTTGCACATGTCATAGATGGTCAGCGCGGCGACGCTGGCGGCGGTCAGGGCTTCGAGTTCGACGCCGGTCTGGCCGGTGAGGCGGCAGGTACTGGTGATCTGCACGCGGTCCGGCTCGCAGGCCTTGAGCTCGACGTGGATCGAGCTGAGCAGCAGCGCATGACACAGTGGAATCAACTCGTGGGTGCGCTTGGCCGCCTGAATCCCGGCGATCCGCGCCACGGAGAATACATCGCCCTTGGGGTGGCCGTTGGACTGGATCATTTGCAGGGTTTCCGGGCGCATCTGCACCCAGGCCTGGGCGGTGGCTTCACGGCGGGTCGCGGCTTTTTCGCTGACGTCGACCATGTTGGCGCGGCCCTGTTCGTCGAGGTGGGTGAGGGTGTTGCTCATGCGGTGGGCTCCTGGATCGGGCTGTAGATTCGCGGTGCGTTGCGGTGCGGAACGTGGATCAGGTTCAGGCGGTGTTTGAGCGCCCAGCGCACGGTCAGCGCAGTCGGGGCGGACAGGCTGACGAGGGTGCCGAGGCGGGCGCGCACGGCTTTGTGGATCAGTTCGAGGCTGCAACGGCTGGTGACCACGACGAAACCCTGACGCGCATCGAGGCCTTCGAACTGCAGTGCGCCGATCAGCTTGTCGAGGGCGTTGTGGCGGCCGATGTCTTCGCGGCACAACAGCGCTTCGCCGTCGGCGCCGAAGTACAGCGCCGCGTGCAGGGCACCGCTGCTGCGGGCCAGTTGCTGGGCCTGCTCGATGCGCTGGCGGATGCCGTTGAAATGCGCGGCCGGTGTCAACGGTGTCGGGGTCAGGATCTCCAGTTGCGGCAGCGCCTGCTCAAGGGCTTCCACACCGCAGAGGCCGCAGCCGCTGGTGCCCGCCATCTGCCGCCGGTGATCTTTCAGAGCCCAGAACGCACGGCTGGAAATCTGCACGTCGGCCTGGCAGGCCTGGTCGAAATGGGTCAGGCGGATGTCGTGGATATCGTCGAGGCGGTCGACGATGGCGTTGCTCAGGCTGAAGCCGCGAATGAAGTCCTCGATGTTGCCTGGCGAGACCATCATCACCGCTTGATTCAGGCCGTTGTAGCTGATGGCCAACGCGATTTCGGCCGCCAGCGCCACGTGGGATACCGGCGCGTCGTCGAGGTATTCGCGGTAGGCCACTTGCGCCGGTTGTGGCGCGGGGGCGTTGGCGTCGCCCGGTTCGATGAGTTGTTCAACTTGGCACAGCATCCTGAAAATCCCCGAAGCGCTGAAGTGGGTTCAGGCTAAGGGGCAGGGAAAAGTGCGTCCAATCGCTTGTTCCGATGCAGTGATTGGATTGGTCGATGACCGCAGGCGGACCTGAAATCGTTGCACCGAAGTGCAACGTTTCAGGCAACTTGGGGAGGGTTAAACGGCGGGAGCCTCGACCCCGAACATCTTGCGCGCCTCGGCAAAACACTTCTCGGCAATCGCCGAGCGCGGTTCGGTCTTGCGCATCACCAGCCCCAGCGGCGCGAGCACGCTGGCATCCGGCAGGTTGATGAAGGCCAGGTGTTCGATCGGCTCTTCCAGACCGCTGTCCAGCGGCATGATCGAGCAGCAGAAGCCCTGGTGAATCGCCTGCAGCAGTTGATAGGTCGAGTCGCTTTCCATGATCGGCTGCGGATTGAGTCCGCGACTGCGGAAACTCAGGTCGATGGATTTTCGGTAGTGCATGCCGGTGGTGATCATCCCCAGCGGCAGTTCGGCGGCGTCTTCCCAGCTCATTTCCGGGCCTTCGAAATGGAAGTGACGGGTGTCGTAGAGCAGGCCGACGCGGGTTTCGCCAATCTCGAAAAAGTCGAAATAGTTCGGGTTGACGTGGTCCAGATAACACACGCCCAGGTCCAACTGATTGTTGCCCAGGCCCTCGATGATCTCGTCCGAACTCAGCGACGACAGGCTGTATTTCAGCTCCGGATAAGTTTTAGACAAACCCTGAATGTAATTCACCGGATTGAAGTTGCTCAGCGGCACCAGCCCCAGGCGCAGGCTACCGACCAATTGTCCGCGGCAAGCCGCGGCTTCGGCAAACAACCCGTCATGGGCAGCCAGCAGGGTGCGGGCCCAGGCCAATACGCGCTCGCCGGCCTGGGTGAACCCTTCGAAGCGCTGGCCGCGATTGACCAGCACCAGATCCAGCTCGTCTTCCAGATTGCGCAGGCGCATCGACAGGGTCGGCTGGGTGATGTGGCAGCGCGCGGCGGCCTGGCCGAAGTGGCGGGTTTCGTCCAGCGCGATCAGGAACTTGAGTTGTTTGATGTCCACGACGGCACCTGCTCGATAAGGAATTTTGATTGAGTATTGACGCAGATGCGTACGGCGCACGGAAAGCGCTGCAAGCGACGATCCCACCGAGGGCTTTTTTCGTCCAATCGGCAGTGTCTAAGAGCCTATCGAGGATTTCGATGACCCCCGGTTTCATTGGGCCGGACAGCGGTCGAGGAGCTGAAAAAATTCACCGATAGAGCAGGTCGATAGTGTGGTTGGCCAGAGTGATTAGACAGTCCTCACAAGCGGCACTTAGGCTCGTCATCCATTGAATTGACGACGGCCGGAGAGTGCCATGAGTGTTAAATCGGATGCCTTGTTCGTTCCCCTGAATATTGCCGTGCTGACGGTCAGCGATACCCGCGATTACGCCAGCGACACCTCCGGCCAGTTGCTGGTCAGCCGCCTGCTGGAGGCCGGCCACACCTTGAGCGAACGCAACCTGCTCAAGGACGACCTGTACAAGATCCGCGCCCAGGTCGCGCAGTGGATCGCCGACGACGGCATTCAAGTGGTGCTGATCACCGGCGGCACCGGGTTCACCGGGCGTGACAGCACCCCGGAAGCCGTGGCTTGCCTGCTGGACAAGCAGATCGACGGTTTCGGTGAGCTGTTCCGCGCCATCTCGATTCTCGATATCGGCACCTCGACCGTGCAAAGCCGCGCGCTGGCCGGCCTGTCCAACGGCACGCTGGTGTGCTGCCTGCCGGGTTCCACCGGCGCCTGCCGCACGGCGTGGGAAGGCATCCTCGCTGAACAACTGGATAACCGTCACCGCCCGTGCAACTTCGTTCCGCACCTCAAGCCGGTGCAAGCCTGCGGGCCGCGCGGATGAGCAAGCCGGGGTTGATGCCGGTCGAGGACGCCCTCGACCAACTGTTGGCGATGGCTGATGAAAAACGTCTGCCGGACAGCGAATCGGTGCCGCTCAACGAAGCGCGCGGGCGGGTGCTGGCGAGCGATCTGGTCGCCACACTTGATCTGCCGCCGTGGCCGAACAGCGCCATGGACGGTTATGCCTTGAACCTCCCCGACCTGCATCGCCAGCCGTTGAGCGTGTCACAGCGGGTCTACGCCGGGATGGCGCCGGACGCCTTGCTGCCCGGCACCTGCGCACGGATTTTCACGGGTGCGCCGTTGCCGCCCGGCGCCAATTGCGTAGAGATGCAGGAAAACGTCGAAGTGCTGGAGGACGGTCGCGTACATTTCCTGCAACCGCTGAAGGCCGGCCAGAACATCCGCGCCCAAGGCCAGGAGAACCGCGTCGGCGACACCTTGCTGCGCGCCGGCAAACGCCTCGGCCCGTTCGAACTGGCCGTCGCCGCTGGGCAGGGCATGACCCATTTGCCGGTGGTGCGTCGTCCGCGCGTGGCATTGCTGTCGACTGGGGATGAGCTGGTGGAACCGGGTCAACCGCTGCGTCCCGGCAGCATTTACAACAGCAACCGCACCTTGCTCGATCACTGGTTGCGCGAACTGGGTTGCGAGGTGATCGACGCCGGGATCCTGCCTGATCGCCCGGCGCAGACCCGGCTCAAACTCGAGCAACTGCAAGTGGCAGCCGATCTGATTCTGACTACGGGCGGCGTGTCTGCCGGTGATGCCGACTGCCTCGGTCAGGTGCTGCGTGACAACGGTAAACCGCTGCTGTGGAAGCTTGCGATCAAACCCGGCAAACCGCTGACAGTCGGCCATTTCGGCACGGTGCCGGTGATCGGCCTACCGGGCAACCCGACCTCGGCGCTGGTGACCTTCGGCCTGTTGGCGCGCCCGTACTTGCTGCGCATTCAAGGCGTGGAAGAGGTGATGCCGCTGAGCTTCACGGTCAACGCCGGCTTCGACTGGCCGAAACCCGGTAGCCGTCGTGAATACCTGCGGGTGCGTCTGGAAGGCGGGCAGGCGGCGCTGTATCCGAACCAGAGTTCCGGGGTTCTGCTCGGCGCGACCTGGGCCGACGGATTGGTGGAAATCCCCGAGAACAGCACCTTGCAGATTGGCGACCCGCTGCGTTTCATTCCGTTCAGCGAGCTGTTCTGAGCGCGATCAACAATCTGTCGAAGACTGGGGGCAGCTACCGGGTCAACTTCAGCCGTTCGTGCCATTGGGCGATGGATTCTTCGGGGTAGACCTCGAACTGCTGATCCGTGGCCCTCGCCTGCACTTCGACCCACGGGGCTTTCGAGCCGAGCATCAGATGAGTGTGTTCCGGCGGCACCGGCAACGGCGTGTCGATGGCCGAGGCGAACGGGTGGATCAGCGCCGGCCATTCCGGGCTGAACAGCCACAGGCCGCTGCCGCACTGCGAGCAGAAGTGCCGTTCGGCGCTGCTGCGGTGGGCGCGGGCATCGCCTTCGTCTTTCATTTTCGCGTGGTAGATCGTGATGTGTTTGCGCCCGCGCACCTTGAGGCTGGCTGCGTCGCCGCCGAGGTTGATCGCAAAGCCGCCACCGCCCTGGGTCTTGCGGCAGATCGAGCAGTAGCAGCGCTGATAAGGGTAGGGGTGGGCGCTGTCGAGGGTGAATGAAACCGCGCCGCAGTGGCAGGAGCCTTCGAGGTGCATGAGTGGCCTCCGGTGTTTTTTGTTGGTGCGATTCAGCCTAGAAGAGATCTCTTGCCTGTGCCGCCGCTATGGACGCCTGCGAAAAGCCCGGTCAGCATGTCCGCAAAAAAGGGATCCACACCCATGCGCCGACTACCTTCCCTGGCCGCCCTGCGAACTTTCGAGTGTGCCGCCCGCCACGCGCATTTCGGCCGCGCCGCCGCTGAGCTGTGTGTCACCGACAGCGCCGTCAGCCATCAGATCCGCCAGCTCGAAGAGCAACTGGGCGTGTCGCTGTTCATCCGCGAGGGCCGGCAGATTCGCCCGACCATCGCCGCCGGGCGACTGATGCAGAGCCTGCAACAGGCCTTCGAACTGATCGGCGATGCCTGCGACGAGTTGCGCGATCCGTCCTCGCTCGCCGTGTTGCGGCTGGCGGTCACGGCGGAGCTGGCGCAGAAGTGGCTGATGAGCCGTCTCACCGATTTCTACGCGCGTTATCCGCACATCACCTTGCACCTCTACGAACAACCGATCGACGCCACCGCACCCGGCGAAGACATCGATCTGGCGATCACCTACGGCACCGGTCCGGTGGACAGCAGCGCGTACTTCGTCCGCCCGTTGCCGGCGTTGCAGTTCTTTCCGGTGTGCAGCCCCGGCCTGTTCAACCAGGGCAACCTGAAAACCCCGAAGGACCTGGCCCGCCATTGCCTGCTGCACGACGATCAGGACGGCAAGACCTGGACCGCGTGGCTGACCAGCCATGCCGGCGACCTGCGTCCGGAGCGCCAGTTGTATTTTGCCCACGCCGGTCTGGCGCTGGAGGCGGCGGCGCAAGGGCAGGGCGTTGCGATGGGCGACAACCTCACCGCGCAGGAGGATTTGCAGAGCGGGCGTCTGGTGCGCCCGTTCACCTCCAGCATGACCGCGCTGGGGCAATACGCGCTGGTCTGCGAGCGGGTGCGGCTGGAGCGTCCGGCGGTGGCGCAGATGCTGGAATGGTTCAACGATCAACTGGCGGATTGATGAGTTGAATTCAACTGTTCCGAAATAATCATCGTTGGCGGCCCGACTGCCCGCGACCGTAGCCTGAGGTCATTCCCATCCCGACGACGAGGTTTGACCATGGCACGTTTGCTCGACACCACCCCGAAACAGGACGGCTTCCGTCTGCCCGGCGAATTCGAAGCCAAGTCCGGCTGCTGGCTCGGCTGGCCGGAGCGCACCGACGTCTGGCGCAACGGCGCCAAGCCTGCACAGAAAGTCTGGGTGCAGATTGTCACCGCGATCTCCCAGAGCGAGCCGGTGACGGTCTGCGCATCGGCCTCCCAGTTCGCCACGGCCCGCCGCCAGTTGCCGCCACAAGTGCGGGTGGTGGAAATGACCTGCAACGACACCTGGTTCCGCGACAGCGGCCCGTGCTTCGTGGTCAACGACCAGAGCGGTGAAGTGCGTGGTGTCGACTTTGAATTCAACGCCTACGGCGGCCTCGACGGCGGGCTCTACTACCCGTGGGACAAGGACGATCAGATCGCCAGCAAGATCCTCGAAATCGAACGCTTCGACCGCTATCGCGCGCCATTGATTGCCGAGCTTGGCGGTATCCAGAGTGACGGTCAGGGCAGCATCCTCACCACCGAGCAATGCCTGCTCAACCGCAATCGCAACCAGCACCTGGGCAAGGACGAAGTCACCCGCCGGCTGACCGATTACCTCGGCGCCGAGCAAGTGATCTGGCTGCCACGCGGTTGCAAGTTTGACGAAACCGACGGCCATGTCGACGACCTCGCGTGCTTCGTGCGCCCCGGCGAAGTGGTGCTGCAATGGACCGACAACCGCGACGATCCGCAATGGGAAATCTATCAAGAGGCCTACGACATCCTGCGCAGCACCCGCGACAGCCGTGGCCGCGAGCTGATCGTGCACAAACTGCCGCAACCGGACGTGCTGGAGTGGACCGCTGAAGAAGCCGAAGGCCTCGATCAGCAGGACAGCACCCACACCCGTCAGACCGGCACGAAAATCTGTGCGTCGTACATCAACTACTACGCCGGCAACAGCTCGATCGTGGTGCCGCTGTTCGGTGATCGCAACGATCAGGTGGCGCTGGCGACCCTCGCCGAACTGTTCCCGCAGCACAAGATCGTCGGCATCGAGAACTCCCGGGAAATCCTGCTCGGTGGCGGCAACGTCGCGTGCATCACCATGCCGCAATACGCCGGCCAGAAAAAAGGAGCCTGACCATGGGCCTGCACAAACTGAGTAAAGCGTTATTGCTGGTGCTTGCACCCCTGTGTGTGCAGGCTGCCGAAACGGCGAAACCGGTTGTCAACCTGTACATCTGGGGCGAGTACCTGGCCCCGGATACCCTGAAGAATTTCGAGGCGAAAACCGGGATTCGGGTGGTCGCCGATCACTTCGATTCGCTGGAAACCGTCGAGACCAAACTGCTCACCGGGCGCAGCGGTTACGACCTGGTGCTGACCGCCGGCCAGCACCTGTCGCGGGCTATCGAGAGCGGCGCGATCCAGACCCTGAACAAGCAGCAGCTCCCGCACTTTGCCGGGGTCGGCGAGGAGTTCCGTCAGCACATGGCGGTGTTCGATCCGGGCAACCGCTACGCCGGGATCTACGCCTGGGGTACCACTGGCGTCGGCTATCAGGAGGAGGCCGTGAAGCAGCGCCTGCCGGACGCGCCGAGGGACAGTTGGGCGATGCTGTTCGATCCGGCAGTGGTGTCGAAATTCGCCGATTGCGGGGTGAGCCTGCTCAACGACCCGAACGAAGTGTTCGCGGCAGTCATGAAGTACATGGGCCTGGACATCAACCGCCAGAGCCTCGACGACCTGAAACTCGCCGAGCAGCAACTGGCGAAGATCCGCCCGTACATCCGCTATTTCGACAATGACCTGAACATCAGCGACCTGGCCAACGGCAACACCTGCGTGGCGATGTCGTGGAACGGCAACGTTGCCATCGCGGCAGGTCAGGCTGAAGCGGCGAAAAAGCCGTTCAAGTTGAATTACCGGATTCCGAAGGAGGGCACGTTGATCTGGTTCGACGCGATGGTCATACCCAAGGATGCACCGCATCCCGAGGCCGGATTGGCGCTGATGGATTACCTGATGACGCCCGAGGTGATCGCGCCGATTACCGATACGATTCATTACGCCAATGCGATCACGGCGGCGGACGGGTTGGTTGATCCGGCGATACGCAATGATCCGGGGACTTATCCGCCGGAGGCGGTGAGGGCTTCGCTGTACAGCAAGAATGACAATGGCAAGGCGTTCAACCGGGCTTTGATTCGCGCGTTCAGTCGGTTGAAATCCGGTCTGTAGCCCAAGCCCCTCACCCCAGCCCTCTCCCAAAGGGAGAGGGAGCCGACCGAGGTGTCTTACGCTACACATCGACCTGAAACACCGAGGCGACTATGGATTCACCAACGTGTTGGCAACTATGGGTTCGCTCACGTCTTGGCGCCTATGGATTCAGAGTTGATGTTTCAGGTCGGCGGAGCTCTCCAATATCCCCCGATCGGTTCCCTCTCCCTCCGGGAGAGGGTTAGGGTGAGGGGCTTTTCGGCACCCGCCACAAATACCACGCCGCCACCGTCCGAAACGGACTCCACGCCAACCCGATCTCAATCATCTGCTTGCGTGCAGGCTGCACCTCCAGCCCCTTCAACCGCCGATACCCCTCGCGCACCCCAAAATCGTCGGCCGGCAGAATATCCGGCCGCTCCAGGCTATAGATCAGCAACATCTCCACCGTCCAGCGCCCAACCCCGCGCAGGCTGACCAACCGCTCGATCAGCGCCTCATCCTCCATCGCCAGCGCGGTCGAGTAATCCGGCACCACGCCGTCCAGAGTCGCCTGGGCAATCCCCTGAATCGTCGCAATCTTGCCCGCCGAAAACCCGCAACTGCGCAATCGGTCGAAGTCCGTCGCCAGAACCTGCTCCGGACGCGGAAACGTCTGCCCGGGAAACAACCCCACCAGCCGCCCGACAATCGCATCGCCAGCCTTGGCATGCAGTTGCTGATAGGCAATCGCCCGCACCAGCGACTCATAGGGATCGCGCGCCGGATGCGGCTGATGCAGGCAGGGGCCAACCGCAGCAATGTGGCGCTGCCAGTCGGCGTCGAGGCTGGCCAGAAACTCGCTGGCCGGTTGATAGGGATCGGGTATCGGCAACTTCGGTGATCCGTTGATTTGAAAGCCGGGAGGGGCGTGGGTGTCGATTTGTCAGAAAGCCAGTTGTTGCGTCAGCTGCACGGCGGCGTTTTCCAGCCGGAGCAAAAACGCCTTGCGCGGTTGCCCACCACCATAGCCCGTCAATGAGCCGTCCGCACCGATCACCCGATGGCACGGCACCACGATCGACAGCCGATTGTGCCCGTTGGCCAGCCCCACTGCTCGGCTGGCGCCGGGTTTGCCCAAGCGTGCGGCGATGGCGCCGTAAGTGCTGGTATGGCCGTAGGGGATTTGCCGCAGTTCGCTCCAGACCTGCCGGGCAAACTCGCTGCCGGGCAGGTGCAGTGGAACACTGAATTCGCTCAGCTTGCCGGCGAAGTACAGCGCCAGCTCGTTGTCGATCTGCTGCAAATGCGCGTTCTGCCCCGGTGCCACCACGTAGCCGTATCGGTTTTGCAGTTCCTCGACTTCGCGGGTCAGCGCCGGGCGATCGAGAAACTCCAGCAAGACCAGCCCGCGCCGCTCGGCCATGGCAATCATCGGACCCAATGGCGTGGTCAGGCGGGTGAACAGCAGCGGTTCACTGGCCGCTGCGCGTCCCGGCGTGATGTGGAACGACTTCTGAAACGCATCGCGAAAACCACTGAGGGATTCATAACCGGAGTCGAACGCCGCGTGGTCGATGGACGTGCCTTGCTTGATCCCGCCCAATGCCACACCGAGCCGGCGCGTGCGCAGCCACGCATGGAAGGTCATGCCGAAATGCTGTTTGAACCAGCGCCGCAACTTCAACGGTTCGATGCCCTCGGCGAGCAATTGCGCATCGCTCCAGCGCACCTCGGGATCGGCGTCGACGGCTTTCAATAGTCGCTGCACCCAGTCCGGAGCGATGGCCGCAGCGTCCAGCGGTTTGCAGCGCAGACAGGCGCGATAACCGGCGGACAGGCAGTCGTCAGCGTGGGCGAAGAACTCGACGTTTTCCGGTTTCGGCTTGCGCGCCGTGCAGGTCGGGCGGCAAAAGATCCCGGTGGTTTTCACGGCCGTGAAGAACACGCCTTCATAGGCGGTGTCGCTTGCGAGCATGGCGCGGACCATTTCGGCGTGAGGGGGCAGGACAGCGGTCTGTATGTTCATGGGCCGAGGATAAAACCAGTTATTCGATGGCTCCACCGAAAAATCGACAGTGAATTTTCGGGCCGCTGCACTACAGTGATCGGGTCGCTACAACTCGGGAAATGAAGGTATGCCACCGTTCACGATTCAACACATCGATCACATCGTGCTGCGCGTCGCCGATCTGCAACGCAGCATTGATTTCTACGACCGGGTCTTCGGCGCCGAAGTGGTCAAGCGCAACGAAAAGTTCGGTCTGGTGCACCTGCGCGCCGGCACGTCGATGATCGATCTGGTCGACCTCGACGGCGAAATCGGCCGCAAGGGCGGCGCCGCTGCCGGCAGCGAACGGCGCAATGTCGATCACTTCTGCCTGCGCATCGAGCCGTTCGATGAAGCGGCGCTGATCAGTCATTTGCAAGCCTGCGGCCTGAGCGTCGAAAAAGCCGCCACCCGTTTTGGCGCCGAGGGTTACGGCCTGTCGCTGTACTGCTTCGACCCGGACGGCAATCAGGTCGAACTCAAAGGCCCGTCCGAAGCCTAGGCCCGTTTGGCCATCAGCAACACCGAAGCCGCCGCCGACAGCAACCCCGCGCAGCAACGGTTGAAAATCCGCTTGCCGCGCGGCTCGGCGAACCAGCGGCGCATGTGCAGCCCCATGTACGCGTAGGCGCTGATGGCGATCCATTCCAGCAGCAGGAACAGCACGCCCAGCAGCATGAACTGCGGAGTAATGGCGCGGTTCGGGTCGACGAATTGCGGCAGGAATGCGGTGAAGATCAGGATTGCTTTTGGATTTCCCGCTGCCACCAGGAATTCCTGACGCGCCAGGGCCAGAATCCCGCTCGTCGGCGCAGTCACCGCGTCTTCGGCGGCAGGATTGGCCCGCCACAGCTGCCACGCCAGATACAACAGATACCCCGCGCCAACAATCTTGATCCCATAGAACAACAGCTCGGACGTTTGCAGCACCACCGCCAGCCCCGCCGCCGCGAGGGCGATCATCCCGGCAAACGCCAGCAATCGCCCGATCCCGGCCACGCAGGCGCGCCGATAGCCGTAACGGGTGGCGTTGCTGACCGACAGCAGATTGTTCGGCCCCGGCGCCATGTTCAGGGCGAAACAGGCGGGCAGAAACAGCGAGAGGGTGGCGAGATCCATGGTGCGGGCTCCGGTGATGGGAGCGGTATTTTTATCACGCGGGTGTGCGGGCCTGAACCGTACAGTCAGGCGCCAGAGTCGTGGTACAGCGACTATCGGCAGTGAATTCCTTCGAACTTTCTGCCGTCCGGTCAGCTCTTAACCCTTCACAGGTTGATGAATTCATCAGAGAATCCCATCTGCCGGGTCAGAAACTACCATTGCCGTGTAAGCTTTCGCGCCATGCTTCTCCATTCCCCCATGGCCCCAGGCGGCCCACTGTACGAGCGACTACATGCAAGCAAAGGCCCGCGAGGTTCATGTACCACCGGTGTTGCAGGATCTGCGCGCCGGCACGGCCGAACTGCACATTGCACTTGAAAAGCGCCTTCCTTTTTTCTCCGACACCCTTGATCTGCACGCTTTCGAGCGATTGATGCGCGCCTATTACGGCTTCTATCAGCCATTGGAAGCCGTGCTGCAGGACAGCGACGCGATTCCCGCTGATTTTGATCTGGCTTCCCGCCTCAAGGCACCGACCCTGCAACGCGATCTGCAAGCGCTGGGCGCAAATGGTGGCGATTTTCCGATCTGCCGCCGGTTGCCCGTCATCGACTCCGCCGCCGCGTGTCTGGGCGTGTTGTATGTGCTGGAAGGCGCGACTCTCGGCGGGCAGATCCTGCGTCGGGAGATCGCCACACGGCTGAGCCTGGGCGCGGAAAACGGCGCGGCGTTTCTGGACGTTTACGGTGCCGCCACCGGCCGGCGCTGGCGCGATTTCATCGAATACCTGGGCAGTCGCCCGATGGACACCGACGAGCGTAAAGCCGTCGTGGCGGCGGCCCACACTACATTCAGTTGTTTCGAGCAGTGGCTCGAAAGTCAGGAGGTTCTGATATGAACCCGCAAGACAAAGAAGCCTTTGAAGAGTTGCTGGCCAACTGCGCCGACGAGCCGATCCGCTTTCCCGGCGCGATCCAGCCGCACGGTTTGCTGCTGACCCTGAGCGAGCCGGACCTTTCGATCATTCAGATCAGCGCCAACGTCGAGACCTTGCTCGCCCGACCGGCACAAGAACTGATCGGCCAGCCATTGCAAAGCCTGATCGGCGATACCCATGCCGCGCAGGTTCGCGAGGCCTTGCAGCAACCGGCCTTGTCCGATGCGCCGCCGCTGCACTTTCGCCTCAACGGCACCGCGTTCGAGGGCTTGGTGCACCGGCATCAGGATGTGCTGATTCTGGAGCTGGAAATCCACGTCGAAAATTTCCAGCCGCGCAATGTCGCCGGCACCGAAACTCACCTCGGGCGGATGCTCGCGCGCCTGCAAAAGGCCCAGAGCCTGCAGGCGCTTTACGACATCAGCGTCAAGGAAATCCAGGCCATGACCGGTTACGACCGGGTATTGATCTACCGTTTTGAGGAAGAGGGCCACGGTCAGGTCATCGCCGAAGCGTCCGATCCGTCGATGGAAGTCTTCAACGGTCTGTTTTTCCCGGCCTCGGACATCCCCGAGCAGGCCCGCGAGCTGTACCGCACCAACTGGCTGCGGATCATTCCGAATGCCGACTACCAACCGGTGCCGCTGGTGCCCAAGTTGCGCCCGGACACCCAGACCCCGCTGGACCTGAGTTTCGCGACGCTGCGCAGCGTGTCGCCGATCCACTGCCAGTACATGAAGAACATGGGCGTGCTGTCCTCGATGAGCATTTCCCTGCTCAAGGGCGACAAGCTCTGGGGCCTGATCAGTTGCGGCAATCGTCAGCCGCTGCACGTGCCGCACGAGTTGCGCACCGCATGCCAGACCATCGGCCAGGTGCTGTCGTTGCAGATCAGCGCGATGGAAGCGCTGGAAGTCAGCCGTCAACGGGAGGAAAAGGTCGAGGCGCTGGCGCTGCTCAATCAGGCGATGATCGACTCGCCACAGAACGTCTTCGATGGCCTGGCCAACCAGCCACAAGTCCTGATGGCGCTGGCCAATGCCGGCGGCATCGCGATCATCGAAGACAAGCAATTGCACCGTTACGGCAACTGTCCGGAGCCGGAAGAAATTCGAGCCCTGCACAAATGGCTGCAGGAGCGTGGCGAGCCGGTGTTTGCCAGTCATCACCTGGCCAGCGTCTACCCGCCAGCCGCGCACTATCAGCAGGTCGCCAGCGGCGTGCTCGCCATGAGCCTGCCCAAACCGGTGGACAACGGCGTGCTGTGGTTCCGCCCCGAAGTCAAAGAGAACATCAACTGGAGCGGCGACCCGCGCAAGCCGCTGGATCTGGAAAACTCCGACGCCGGCCTGCGTCTGCGGCCGCGTACTTCGTTCGAAATCTGGAAGGTCGAGATGGCCGGGATTTCCACCAAGTGGAGCCACGGTGATCTGTTCGCCGCCAACGATCTGCGTCGCTCGGCCCTGGAAAACGATCTGGCCCGCCAGGTACGCCGCGAGCAGGAAGCGGTGCGTGCTCGCGATGAGTTGGTTGCTGTGGTTTCCCACGACCTGCGCAACCCGATGACCGTGATCTCGATGCTGTGCGGCATGATGCAGAAGGCTTTCAGCTCCGACGGGCCGCACACTTCGCGGCGCATCTCGACTGCGATCGACACCATGCAACAAGCCGCCGGGCGCATGAACACGCTGCTGGAAGACTTGCTCGACACTTCGAAAATCGACGCCGGCCGCTACACCATCGCGCCGCAGAAACTCGATGTCGCGCAGATGTTCGAAGAGGCGCAATCGCTGCTGGCGCCGCTGGCGCTGGACAAGGACATCAGCATCTCGTTCGAGGCCGATCCCGACCTGAGCATCCATGCCGACCCCGAGCGGTTGTTTCAGGTGCTGTCGAATCTGGTCGGCAACGCGATCAAGTTCACTCCGCGCCTGGGCACGGTCGATGTGTATGCCAAATCGGTCGGTGACGACATCGTCTTCACGGTGCGCGACAGCGGCGAAGGCATTCCCAAGGATCACTTGCCGCACGTGTTCGACCGTTACTGGACGGTGAAGGAAGGCAATCCGACCGGCACCGGGCTGGGTCTGTACATCACGCAGGGCATCGTCGAGGCCCATGGCGGGCAGATCGTTGCCGAGAGTGAGCCGGGGCAGGGCAGCGAATTCCGCTTCACCGTGCCGCGTCTGGACTGAAACGCGGATCAGCGCTCGGGTGGCTGCAATATGGCCACCCACTCGGCGGCGAATCGATGGCAATCGCCGGGCCAGCGCGCCGTCAGCAGTTGGCCGTCGCGCACCACAAATCCCGATTGCAGTTTCTGCACACAATCGCGCTTGGCGATCAGCGGCCCGCGTTTGAAGTCGGTTTTGCTGGCCAGCGCGGTTTTCACTTCCGCTTCGACGGTCTGCTTGTAGGTGCGGTAGTAGCGCCCCAGCCACGCAGCTGTCATCAGCCACGCCGGCAATTCCATGGTGGCCGCGAGCAACGCCGTGACCTTGCGCCCGAACAGCACCGAACGCCCGGTATCGGGGTCGAGCGTCCTCGCCAGCAACAGCACGCCATGACACACCGCCGCCACGGGTTTCTCTGCTTTGAAAAATTGCAGGGCGATCTGCTGAGCCTGCGTGGATTCCAACAACGTGCGCATGCCTTTGGCATGCCCGCCGGGGATCAGTAGACCATCGAATCGATTCGTGTCGACATCGGCATACGCCAGCGGCTGCCTGAACGCTTCGGACTCGATCATCTGCGTGTAACTGTCCAGATCGGCCTTGCGTGTCATCAGCATCGAATTCAACAGGCCGAAACCGATGTCCACCAACCGTGGGTCGGCGTGGGCGGGCAAACCTTGGGGGGTGGCAAAACGTACCTCGATCCCCGCGTCGCGCATGGCCTGCCAGGGCACGCTGCTTTCGGTGGGGTCGTAATCGGCGCAGGGCAGCAGAATCAAGATCATCGAGGGCAGACTTCCTGGTCAAAAGTGATCGCATAGCCAGAGCGTAGTGGGTCTGCGCGTGCGGGGGTAATTTCCTTCAATACCGACCGTTGTGTGCTGGCTACTGTGGGCTCCTTGTTCCTCGATTTGAAGCAGGTGTGCGATGAGTCTGATTGTGTCGATGGCGGCGTTTGCCCTGGCCGCGTCCATTACCCCGGGGCCGGTGAATATCGTGGCATTGAGCTCGGGGGCGCAGTTCGGCTTTCGTGCCAGCCAGCGGCATGTAGCCGGGGCGACGCTGGGGTTTGTGCTGTTGCTGGTGTTGATGGGACTGGGGCTGCATGAAGTACTGAAACTGTGGCCGTCGCTGACCCGCGTGGTGCAACTGGCCGGGGTGGCATTTCTGTTGTTCATGGCCTGGAAACTGGCCATGGATGACGGCCAGTTGAATGCGGGAGAATCGGGCAGGGCGCCGTCGATGCTCTACGGCGCAGTGATGCAGTGGCTCAATCCCAAGGCCTGGCTGGCCTGCGTGGCGGGGATGGGCGCGTTTGTCGCCGATGGCGAGGCGCGGCTTGTGTGGCAGTTTGCGGCGGTGTATCTGGTGATCTGTTATTTGTCGGTCGGGTGCTGGGTATATGCCGGGACGTTTCTGCGTGGCTATCTGGGGAATCCGGCGGGGATGCGCTTGTTCAACCGGGTGATGGCGTTGCTGCTGGCGGTGAGTGCGGGGTATCTGTTGCTGCCGTGAGTGTGACGGGGCTTGGGTTTAAAGGTGTTTAAGGATGCGTCCGACAAACCACGCGAACTTGCGCCATTGCCTACGCATCCGCCAGAATCCGCCGGCTTGTGCGCCTTGGGGGCGGGTTCTATTGTTTGCCGGTCGCTGACGAATCAGCGATCGGGTCTCGCAGCCCGCGATCTCTAGACGCACAACATCCTCCAGTTTTATGGCGGCTGTACGTGGGAGACCCTCGGGTCTGCCGGTTCTAGAGTCCCGGTCTGCGACCCGCGTATAGCTGCCACCTCTTCGTATCGCAGCGAATCGTGGCGGCTCCATGACTCTGGAGATTCAATCATGATCAAACCAACACCAAACCCACCCGAAACCGACCCGACCTCGCCCTACGAAACCCTCGACTCCAAGAAATTCCACGAAGCCGCCGACCGCGCTCTCGACCACTACCTCAATCCGTTCCACCCCAGAAAACCGATGCTCAAACCCAACACTCGCTACCTCATCGCCCCCGGCATCGACAGCGAAGAACTGCTGGCCGACGCCTGCGAAACCCTGACCTCGGCCAAAACCATGGCCACCGACTTCGCCGGACTGGTGGACGGCTCGAATCGGCATGTGCTGTTGGGGATTGCGCAATTGATCATGCTGGGTGAACTGGCGGTGAATCGGGCGCTGGATAATCTGGAGTTGAAGGCCGAGGCGCCTCTGTAACCTGATCGTTCCCACGCTTTGCGTGGGAATGCAGCCCGGGACGCTCCGCGTCCCTTCCAAACCGAGACGGCCCAATGCGGGCCGTTTTTTCGTTTAACCCCGATACTGCCCCGGCGTAGCCGCCAGATGCTGCTTGAACGCCCGCTGAAAATGCGCCTGATCGGCAAACCCCGCCTCCAGCGCCACATCCGCAATCAACTGCCCGCGCCTCAGGCACTCTCGGGCAAACTGAATGCGCTGGTTGACCAAAAACGCATGAGGCGTCATGCCGAAATGCTGTTTGAAAGCGCGGATGAGGTACGACGGTGACAGCTCGGCGGCAGCGCAGATGTCGTCCAGGCTGAGCAGGTCGGTGCAGCGCTGGCGGATGAATTCGGCGGCACGTTCGAGTTTGAAGTTCGGTTCGCGCAACGGTGGTTCGACAGGATTCAGGCGCAGTTGCAGGTCGCTGAAGAACTCCACCGCTGCGCTCTGTTTGCGCAGCACGTCCTGCTGATCGTCGACCAACACGGTGTACAACGCATTCAAGTCGCGAAACAGGTGGGCGTCATTCAAATGGGTATCGGAAAACCGACGAAACTCAAGCTCCGCACTGAACCCCAGCTGATGCTGCAGATCCGTCAGCCACGGCGTTTCCACATACAACATCAAATACGACCACGGCTGGTCATCGATCGGGTTGCACGCGTGCACGTCCCCCGGATTCATCAGCACCACGGTGCCGGCCGTCACTTCGAAAGATGATTGCTCATGCACGTAAGTACTGCGCCCGGCGGTGATCGCGCCGATGGAAAAGTGCGCGTGGGAGTGCCGTGAATAGCAGACCTCGCGCCCATCGGCGATGGCCCGCGCTTCGATGAAGGGCAGGGCGTCGTCGCGCCAGAAGCGCGGGGCTTGTTCGGGGTTCTTGGCGGCAGCTTTCATCGTTGTGGTTCTCGGCAGACCAGTGCCCGAGTGTATTAGCTCTGGCCGGCGAAGGCTCGTTCGAGTTCGGCAATGTCGAGTTTTTTCATCCGGAACATGGCCTGCATCGCCCGTTGGACCTTGGTCTGGTCGGGGTCGGTCATCATGTGCATGAAGGCCACCGGCACGATCTGCCACGATACGCCGAACTTGTCCTTGAGCCAGCCGCATTGCTGGGCTTCCACCGGCCCGTCGGCGCTGAGGTTGCCCCAGAAATGGTCGACTTCTTCCTGATTCTGGCAATTGACCTGAAACGAGATCGCCTCATTGAACTTGAACATCGGCCCGCCATTGAGCCCGGTGAAGGTATGGCCGTCGAGTTCGAAACTGACGGTCATCACCGAGCCTTCCGGGCGCCCGTGGAATTCCTGGCCGACCTTGCTGTAGTGGGTGAGGGCGGTGATTTTCGAGTGATCGAAGATCGAGCAGTAGAACTTGGCCGCCGCCTCGGCCTGATCGTCGAACCACAGGCACGGGGTCAGCTTTTGAAAGCGTTGCATGGCAGTCATCCTCGGCAGGTTAGACACGCTGGATTAAAAGCGTAGTCAGTCCGAAGCGGGTCGTAGGCGCCATAGATCGACAAGTGCGCCCAAAAACGTTTGTCGTTAGACTTGCCGCCCCGATTTTGCCGCAAGGACGCTCTGCATCATGGTTGCCTCTCGTACATGGATTTTTTTCTGCCTGTTTGCCGCCGCGTCGGCCAGTGCCGAATCTTTGAGCTGTCAGCTCTCGGATCCGGCAAACAGGTACAGCGTCGATGTGACCATCGAGCATCCACCGACGCAGAACTTCGAACCAGTGGCGGCACAAGTCATCCTGCGCGACAAGTCCAGTGGCGAAGTGTTGCAACGAATCGACACGGCCGATGCCGTCGATCTGGTTCCGCTCAACGATTCAGCCAAGGCCTTGCGATGCGACGAGCAACGTCTGGTGGTGTTTGGCGACTTCAATTTCGATGGACACCAGGATCTGACGCTCCGTAACGGTAACGACGGTGGCTACGGCGCGGCATCCTACGACGTCTATCTGTTTAAGCCGTCGAGCCCGGTGCTGGTGCCGAACAAGGCTTTGTCGGCGCTGACTCGCGAACCGTATCTGGGGTTGTTCGAAGTCGATTCCGCCGCTCGTCGCTTGGTCACTCACGCGAAAAGCGGTTGCTGCTGGCGCCAGAGCCATACCTGGCAGGTGCAGAACAATTCGCCGCTCAAGGTGACAGAAACCATCGAGGTGGCGCAGCGGCCTTCCGAAGGCAGCCCGCTGATGCCGGCGGGTTATACCGACGTCACGCAGCGGGAATTGAAGGAAGGCAAATGGCGGGAACAGCGTCGCCTTGAAGGGCCAGTGGGTGAAGCGCCGGTGATGCTGCGGGGCAAGCTCGATGGCAAGATCCCATTCGAGCTGTGGTGGCAGATGCTGGGTGGCGTCTACATTGGCGAGGTTCGTTACACGAAAACGGGCAATGGCCAACCGATCCGACTGGTGGGCGAGACCTACGATGACGGAGCTGTGTTGCTGCATGAGCTGGACGCCCAGGGCCGTGTCACCGGCGACTGGTACGTGGCAGGTGAGCCTGATGAGCACGGCTTTCAGGGCGGAACATGGCACGACGGCGACAAGTCTCTGATCTTCGAAGCGCGACCGACGGCGTTCCGGGTTGCACCGCAAAAGTTTCAGACGCCCACGGGCGATCAGCGTGAAGGCCGTTACGTGATGATGGCGCCGGACGAGCGATCGGCGTGGCTGACGATCAAAATCGTGCCGGCCACCGAGACGGGTGCGGGTGAGCAGGCGTTGATCCAGATGGCCGTGACGCAACCGGGTAAACCACCCCGCCAGGAGACTCGGCAGTGGCCGTTGCAGGCGGGCAATCTGGTGATCGGTCAGGATCAGATCGCCGAGCCACTTTATCGATTGCGACTGCTCGACGGAGCGGTGCAAGTAGAGGGTGCCGGTGAGTTCTCTGACTTCAGAGGGGCTTACGCAAAGCAACCCTGAAGGCGATTGTTGTCTTTATGACTATCACTGAAGTCGATATGACTCTTTCTGGGTCGAGTCATATTGACTCTTATGGCTTATCTAACTGATTTTTAAAGATAAAAAATCTGGCACACGAATTGATACATCAATCGTACAAACTGATCCGCTCAGGAGTACGAAACATGTTCACTTTCTTCGAGAATCCGCTGAACGTTCTGCACCTGTCGAGCAAAGTGCTCGTCGCCGGTCTGGTCATGTTGCTGGCCGGGATCTACGGCGCTTATCTGTATCAGGGCCACATGCCGATTGCGTTGCTGGTGGCGATGCATGCCATGACCATCGTTGGCCCGACGCTGATCAAGATCGGCTATGTGATGCGGCTCCTATCTCAATATCGGCTGGGCCCACATCACGCCGCCGTGGTGGTTTGAACATGCGCAGACTCGCCGATGCGCCGCTGTTCAGCCTGGGCTTCCGGCCGCTGTTTCTGGCCGGGGCAGGATTCGCCGCGCTGGCGATCCTGATCTGGGGTCTGTGGCTTTACGGACATTGGTTCGATCTGCAACCGGCGGGCGGCATGCTTGCGTGGCATCGACATGAAATGCCCTTCGGTTTCGCGGCGGCGATCGTTGCCGGGTTTCTGCTGACGGCGGTGCCCAACTGGACCGGCATTCCCGGAGTGCGCGGCGGGGCGCTGATCGCGCTGGTCTCGGTCTGGCTGCTCGGGCGTGTAGCCTGGTGGCTGCCGTTGCCGACCGGGCTGATTCTGGCGCTGCAATGGGGTTTTCTGCCGCTGCTGGCGGTGATGCTGGGACGGGATCTGGTCGCCGCCCGCAAACGTGATAACTACCCGATTGTGTTGGTGCTTGGGCTGATGGCGGGTTGTCAGGCGCTGACTTTGATCGGCCTGTACAACGACGATGCCGGCCTGCAACGCCAGGGTGTGCTGGGCGCATTGTGGCTGGTGGCGGCGTTGATGACCGTGATTGGCGGGCGGGTGATTCCGTTCTTTATTCAGCGCGGCTTGAACCGTCCGCCGGCACCCGTCGCCAATCCACTGCCAACCCGATTGCTGTTGATCGGCAGCCTGCTGACCGCTGTCACTTTTGCGGCAGGCCTCAATGATTCGCCGCGGCTGTGGCTGGCGGGCCTGTTTGTGCTGACCGGCAGTTTGCAGTTGATGCGGCTGATCCGCTGGCATGATCGCGGGATGTGGCGGGTGCCGCTGCTGTGGTCGCTGTATCTGGCTTACGGCTGGATGGCGCTGGCAACCTGGGCCATGGCGCTGTGGCATCTGGGTTTGATCGGCCAGCAAAGCCTGGCGACCCATGCGCTGGCGGTCGGCGGGGTGGGTGGGTTGATTCTGGCGATGATTGCGCGGGTCAGCCTTGGGCATACCGGCCGGTTGTTACAGCCCTCGAAAGGCATGGTGCTGGGCTTTGCGCTGGTGCTGATCGCTGCGGGTTGCCGGGTGTTGCTGGTGCCGTTTTCCAGTCTGGGGCTGGGGCTGTCCGTGGTGCTCTGGTGCGCGGGGTTCGCGCTGTTTTTGCGGCATTACACCGGGTTTCTGCTCAAGCCGAGGCTGTAGCGTTTTAACCGCGACGCTCGGCAATCATCAGCAACGATTGCGGCACCGGGCTTTGCGGATGCTGCGGTTCGCGCAGGCCGGTCAATTGCAGGCCGGCCATGTCCAGCGCATTCAGCCAGCTGGACAGGGTGCGGAAATACCATGGCATTGGCGACCACTCGCCCTGAAATCCTTCGAAAGTTTCTTCCCGCCAGCCGTCCTGATAATCACCGGCGGCCACCGACCACGGATGCAGCGTCTGGATCACCAGCGCACCGCCCGGTACGAGCAGGGCATTCATCGCCGCGAGCAGCGGAATGATGTCCTGATGCAGCAGGGAAAAATTGGCGCAGATCAGGTCGTAATCGCGGCCAATTTCGACCTTCGCCTCAACCAGTTCTTCGTAGCTGGCGACATGCACGCGCGATGAACCGGCCACCCGCGCGGCCTCGACCAGCGTCGCATCGCCGTCGACGCCGACCGCATCGAATCCTCGCTCGGCCAGCGCACGCAACAGCCAGCCTTCGCCGCATCCCAGATCGAGCACGCGCTCCGGCTGGCGCCCCATCACCGCCAGCAGAATGGCCTGATCGGTGACCTGCCGGCGACTCTCGATGGCGCCGCTGCGCACGGCTTCGGTCCAGGCCCGGGCGTTGTGATGCCAGCTCTGGAGGAGGGTGGATTCAGGCGAGGACATGACGGGCTCCGGGATCGCGGGATGCAGGCAAGGATAGGTCAGGTGTAGTCGGCCAGTTGAATCCGGTTGCGACCGCCGCGCTTGGATTCGTAGAGCGCGCTGTCGCCCTGTTCGATCAACGCCGCGAGGCTGGCTGGCGGCTGATCGAACACCTTGGCGCCGATGCTCAGGGTGACGGCCTGCGGGGTGGTGTAGGTCTGGGAAGTCATCTGCTGAAACTGTTCGCGCAGCTCGCTGCCCAGCACCATGATCTGTGCGTGCGACGCATCGCCCAGCAGCATCACGAATTCGTCACCGCCCAGCCGTGCTGCCAGCGCATCTTTGGGCAGTACCGCGCGGATCATTTCGCTGAGGGCGATGAGCAAGCGGTCGCCGGCAGTGTGGCCGTAGAGGTCGTTGATCAGTTTGAAGTTGTCGATGTCGATCAGCAGCAGCGCGCCGGGGCGGGCGCTGGACACTTCATCAAGCAGGCGCGGTGCGCGGACTTCCAGGGCGCGGCGGTTGTACAGCGCGGTCAGCGGATCCCGGGCGGCCAGTTCGGCAATCTGCTTTTCACGCCGGTAGCGCTCGGTGCCGGTCATCGACAGCGCGATCAGCATGATCGCCATCGCACCCTCGACCAGGGAAATCTGAATGATTTCGCCGCGCAGCGACGCCAGATCGATCAGCGTGCCGGGAATCACCGCGATGATCGCCTTGGCGAAATAGAACGCGCCGTGGATCAGCAGCACATAACGCAACTGCACTGCGCCGACGCTCAACGATTTGCCGTGCGGACGCAGCAACAGGCTGGCCCGCAGCATCAGCGCGGCCACCAGCAGCGAGTTGGCCATCAGCATGATCTTCGACCACGACGGATCTTCCGGTAGCAGCAGCAACGCCAGCCAGAGCAGGAACATCAAGTACCAGGCGCGTGACAAGCGCTGCTGGGTAAACCGCGCGACCCCAAGCAGAAACAGCCAGTGCGCGACCACCAGCAGGCCGTTGGCGAACCAGATGCCGATCAGCGGATAACCATTGGCGCGCAACAGGGCCAGGCTCGAACCGACGGTGATGGTGGCGAAACCGGCGCTCCAGAACAGCAGGGAAGGTTCGCGGATGCTGCGCCATTCGACCGCCAGATACAGGGCGGCCGCCGCGGCCAGGGCGGTGGAAATGGTGAGCATCGTGAGAGGATCGAGCGCCATGAAAGAACGGTTCTGCCTGAATAGTATTAATGGGCCACGATTGTAAGCGTTCCCCCAGTGGGCTGCTATTTTCACTCACCGGATATTCCATTTTCAGACGAGGTGTTTCATGGACCGATTGACCGGCGGTTGTCTGTGCGGCGAGGTGCGGATCGAGGCGTCGGGGCGACCCTACAGGGTTGGCGTTTGCCACTGCCTGGATTGCCGCAAACACCATGGCGCGCTGTTTGCCGCGTCGGCGATCTTTGCCGAGGACGCGGTGACGATCAGCGGCGAGACCCGTGACTATGCCGGGCGACATTTCTGTCCGCGTTGTGGCTCGTCGGTGTTTGGCCGCAGTGGCGATGAAGTCGAAGTGAATCTGGGCGCGCTGGATGCGCCGGATCAATTCCAGCCCACCTATGAGCTGTGGACGGTGCGTCGCGAGTCGTGGCTGCCGGCCTTCCCATTGGCCCGACACTACGTGCGTGATCGCGAGAGAACGGGGCGAACCGAAGAGTAACCGGGGTCAGGCAGGGCGCCTGACCCCGGCCACTATTAGCCGCGAATGAACGCCAGCAGATCCGCGTTGATCGTCGGCGCCTCGGTGGTCGGCATCCCGTGAGGGAAGCCCGGATAAATCTTCAGCGTGCTGTTCTTCAGCAGTTTCGCCGACAGCACACCGGCATTTTCATACGGCACGATCTGGTCATCGTCGCCGTGCATCACCAGCACCGGGATCGAGATGCTTTTCAGGTCGGCGGTGAAATCGGTCTGCGAGAAGGCGACGATGCCGTCGTAGTGCGCCTTGGCGCCGCCCATCATGCCCTGGCGCCACCAGTTCGCAATGATCCCTTCCGATGGCTTGGCGCCAGGGCGGTTGTAGCCGTAAAACGGCCCACTGGGCACGTCGCGATAGAACTGCGCACGATTCGCCGCCAGTTGCGCCTGAAGATCGTCGAACACTGACTTGGGCAAACCGCCGGGGCTGCTTTCGGTTTTCACCATCAGCGGTGGCACGGCGCTGATGATCGCGGCTTTCGATACCCGATCCTCGCCATGCCGGGCGATGTAGTGAATCACTTCGCCGCCACCGGTGGAGTGGCCGACGTGCACGGCTTTCTGCGTCCCCAGATGATTGACTACCGCCGCCACATCGTCGGCGTAGTGATCCATGTCGTGGCCGTCCCAGACCTGGCTCGAACGCCCGTGACCCCGTCGATCATGGGCCACGACCCGGAAGCCCTGTGCCAGGAAAAACAGCATCTGCGCATCCCAGTCGTCCGCGCTGAGCGGCCAGCCGTGGTGGAAGTGGATCACCGGAGCGTCTTTCGGGCCCCAGTCCTTGTAGAAGATTTCGACGCCGTCTTTCGTTGTGACATATCCCATGTTCGCGACTCCTGGAAAGTGTGAAGGGGCAGGTCTTGCGATGACAACCGGATCAACTGTAGGAGCAAAGTCGGCACTTTGATCGAAGAATTCCCGAACGGTGCTGCATGACCGGTGGTCGCAGCGGCTGGTCGTCGGGTCAAAATGCGCTTAGCTGAAAGGGATAAGCCGAGGCGCGCACGGCCATCGAGAGCTGTAGCAGCGCCCTTCAGAACACCGTGAGTCTGAGGAAGTCCCCGATGCTGACCTTGAACATCAATGGCAAGGATCAGGAGCTCGATGTCCCCGCGGACATGCCGTTGCTCTGGGTCCTGCGCGATGTCGCGCACCTGACCGGTACCAAATTCGGATGCGGCATGGCCCAGTGCGGTGCCTGCACCGTGCACGTCGATGGCGCACCGCTGCGCTCCTGCATCACCCCGGCCACGGCCGTCGCCCATGGCCAGAAGATCCTCACCATCGAAGGCCTGTCGAGCGACGGTTCGCACCCGGTGCAGCAGGCCTGGGCCGAACTGGACGTGGTGCAATGCGGCTACTGCCAGTCCGGGCAGATCATGTCCGCCGCCGCGTTGCTGGCGAAAATCCCCAAACCCACCGACAGCGATATCGATCAGGCGCTCTCCGGCAATATCTGCCGCTGCGGCACGTACCCAAGAATCCGCGCGGCGGTCAAACGTGCCGCCGACATCGGCTGAGCGAGGGGAGGTGAGTGATGAACAGTCCTGTATCCCGTCGCGGATTTCTCAAGGGCAGCGCCGTGCTTGGCGGTGGTCTGGTGGTGGCGTTCGTGGTGCCCGGCGGCAATCGCTTTGCCAAGGCAGCCGAGAACGAAGGCAAGGTGTTTGCGCCGAACGCGTTCCTGCGGATTGCAGCGGACAACAGCGTGACCGTGCTGCTCGGCCATTCGGAAATGGGCCAGGGCATCTGGACCGGGCTGACCATGTTGATCGCCGAAGAGCTGGACGCCGACTGGTCGAAGATCCGCGTCGAGCACTCGCCAGCTTCGGCAGCCGATTACGGCATGCCCGGTTTTGGCGGGATGCAGATTACCGGCGGCTCCACTTCAACCTGGATGGAATTCGACCGTTACCGGCTCGCCGGTGCCACGGCGCGGCAGATGCTGATCGAAGCGGCGGCCAAGCGTTTCAACGTGGCACCGTCGACGATCCGCACCGAATCCGGCGTGGTGATTGCCGGCGACAACCGCGCCACCTACGGCGAACTGGCGGACGCCGCCGGGCAACTGCCGGTGCCGGATCCGAAGTCGATCACCTTTAAAGAAGCCAAGGACTGGAAGGTTATCGGCAAACCCACCAAACGCCTCGACACCCCGGAGAAAATCACCGGCCGCGCCAAGTTCGGCATGGACGTGCAGTTCGAGGGATTGATGACGGCGATGGTCGCGCGGGCGCCGGCGTTCGGCGCCACGGTGAAATCCTTCGAAGGCGCAGAAGCCCTGGCGATCCCCGGCGTGCACAAAGTGGTGCAGGTGCCAACCGGTGTGGCGGTGGTCGCCGAGCATTACTGGGCGGCAAAACTCGGTCGCGATGCGTTGAAGGTCGATTGGGACCTGGGGCCGAACGCTGATCTGAGCAGTGAAAAGCTGTTGGCGAGTTTCCGCAAACTGGCGGCCACGCCGGGCACTTCGGCGGCGCAGGCCGGCGATGCCAAGGGCAACTTCGGCAAGGCAGCGAAGAAAATCGATGTTGAATACAGCGTGCCATACCTGGCCCACGCGCCGATGGAGCCGCTCAACTGCACGGTGAAGATCAGCGCCGACAAGTGCGAGATCTGGACCGGCACCCAGTTCCAGACGCTGGATCAGATGGTTGCCGGCAAGATCACCGGGCTCAAGCCGGAGCAGGTGGAGATTCACACCGAATTTCTCGGTGGTGGTTTCGGCCGGCGGGCCAACCCGACCTCGGACTTTGTCGCCGAAGCGGTGCAAGTGGCCAAGGCTGCGGCGATGCCGGTGAAAACCGTGTGGTCGCGCGAAGACGATATTCGCGGTGGCTACTACCGCTCGATGTTTCTGCATCAGGCGAAGATCGGCCTCGGCCCCGACGGCATGCCGCTGGCCTGGCAGCATGTGCTGGTCGGGCAGTCGATCATGGCCGGCACCATGCTCGAGAAAACCATGGTCAAGAACGGCGTCGACCAGACGTCGGTCGAAGGCGTTTCGGACAGCCCGTACATCAAGGGCCTGGCCCATCATCAGGTCGATCTGCACTCGCCGACCACCGGCATCAACGTGCTCTGGCTGCGCTCGGTGGGCCATAGCCACACCGCGTTTGTCATGGAGTCGCTGATCGATGAAATGGCCACGGCGGCGGGCAAGGACCCGGTGGAGTACCGAAGAACGCTGCTCAAGGATCATGCCCGGCATCTCGGCGTGTTGAATCTGGCGGTGGAGAAGGCCAACTGGAAAGCCCCGCTGCCGGACGGCCATGCGCTGGGCGTGGCGGTGCACGAATCGTTCGGCAGTTACGTGGCGCAGGTGGCCGAGGTGTCCCAGGACAATCTGGCGATCCGCGTGCATCGCGTGGTCTGCGCGGTGGACTGCGGGATTGCGGTCAACCCGCAGAGCATCGCTGCGCAGATGGAGTCGTGCATCACCTTCGGCCTGGGCATGGCGCTGCACAGCAAACTGACGCTCAAGGACGGCCATGTCGTGCAGTCCAACTATCACGACTATCAGGTGTTGCGGCTCAATGAAATGCCGGTGGTCGAGGTGCACATCGTGCCGAGCAGCGAGAAACCCGGCGGCATCGGCGAGGCCGGCGTGCCGCCCATGGCGCCGGCGGTGGCCAACGCAGTGTTCGCCCTGACCGGGCAGCGCCTGCGGGAACTGCCGCTGCAACTGTCGGGGGTGTGAGATGAAACGACATCTGTTGTTGGGCACGGTGATTCTGCTTGGGCTGGGCGGTTACGCGTCGGATCTGTTCGCTGACGATCAGGAAGCCTTGAAGGCCTTCGGCACGGTGCAGAAAGTCTTCCAGAGCCCGCGCTGCCAGAACTGCCACATTCCCGGCGATTCGCCGTTGCAGTTCGACGCCGGCATTCCTCACGCCATGAGCGTGGTGCGCGGCATGGACGGCAAGGGCGCGGCCGGTTTGCCGTGCGCCACCTGTCACGCCGAAAGCAATCCGCCGGCCAGTTATGGCCCCCATGCGCCACCGGGCGCGCCGCACTGGAGCCTGCCGCCTGCCGCCCACAAGATGGCCTGGATCGGTCTGCCGCCGGATCGCTTGTGCGCAATGATCAAGGACCGCGCCAGCAACGGCGACCGGGACTTCGCCGCGCTGATCAAACACGTCAGCGAGGACAAACTGGTGCTCTGGGGCTGGAGTCCCGGGGCAGGGCGCGCGCCGGTGCCGGTGCCGCACGATATCTTCGTGACCCAGTTCAAACTCTGGGCCGATGCGGGCGGGCCGTGTCCGGTGGCCGGTGGATGAGAAGTTGAGTCATTGCTGATTCGGGCTACGCTCAACTGCATCGACGACAAAGGAGTGTGTGATGCTGGTACCCGGCAAACCCGCTAATGAAGTTGCGCGCATTCAAGCGCTGCAGGACCTGAAGCTGCTCGACACCGCACCGGAGGAGCGCTTCGACCGGCTGACGCGACTGGCCAAGCGTCTGTTCAACGTGCCGATCGCGCTGGTCACGCTGGTGGACAAGGAGCGGCAATGGTTCAAGTCGTGCGTGGGTCTGGACACGGCCGAAACGCCACGCTCTGTTTCATTCTGTGGCCATGCGATTCTCAAGGACGAGCTCATGCTGGTACCTGACGCCCGAGAGGACGAGCGTTTCCACGACAACCCTTTGGTTACCGGGGAGCCGAAAATCCGGTTCTACGCCGGTTATCCGCTGACCGTACCCAGCGGCAACAAGATGGGCACCTTGTGCCTGATCGACACCAAACCCCGCGATCTCGACGACGAGGAGCGCGCCCTGCTGCGCGATCTGGCCGGCATGGCCGAGCAAGAGCTGACGGCCGTGCAGATGGCGAGCATGGACGAGCTGACGCTGCTGTCCAATCGTCGCGGCTTCAAGATGCTGGCCCAGCACGCGCTCGACGCCTGCGCACGCCTGGAAAAACCGGCGACGCTGCTGTTTTTCGACCTCAATGATTTCAAGCAGATCAACGACCTTTATGGGCACGCCGAGGGCGACAGCGCGCTCAAGACCTTCGCCGATGTGCTGCGCATCGCCTTTCGCGAGAGCGATGTGGTCGGGCGGCTGGGCGGCGATGAATTCGTGGCGCTGCTGACCGGCTCAAGCCATGTCGAAACCACGGCGATCATGGCGCGACTCAAGGAAATTCTCGAAGAGCGCAATGCCACGTTGCACCGGGGTTACGCGATTCGCTTCAGCGTCGGCCAGATCGAATACAACCCGCAGCGCCATGACACCGTGGACAAGTTACTGGCGGATGCGGATGCAGCGATGTATGAGCACAAGCAAGCGTTGAAGCGTTGTTGATTCTGGCCTTATCGCCAGCAGGCTGGCTCCCACAGAAAAAGACGATGTTAACGAAATCGCAGGCATGAAAAAGCCCGCCTGAATAGGCGGGCTTTTTATCGGCAGCGCGAAGATTACTCTTCGATGTTGCCCATGGCGGTGGTGTTGAAGCCGCCGTCCACGTACATGATTTCACCGCTGATGCCCGACGCCAGGTCGGAGCACAGGAAGGCGCCGGCGTTGCCGACTTCTTCGATGGTGACGTTGCGGCGCAGCGGGGTTTGCGCTTCGTTGGCGGCCAGCATCTTGCGGAAGTTCTTGATGCCCGAAGCTGCCAGGGTACGGATCGGACCGGCCGATACGCAGTTGACGCGGGTGCCGTCCGGGCCCAGGGAGCCGGCCAGGTAACGTACGCCGGCTTCCAGCGAAGCCTTGGCCATGCCCATCACGTTGTAGTTCGGCATGGTGCGCTCGGCGCCCAGGTACGACAGGGTCAGCAGGCTGCCGTTGCGGCCTTTCATCATTTCACGGCCAGCTTTGGCCAGGGCCACGAAGCTGTAGGCGCTGATGTCGTGAGCGATGCGGAAGCCTTCACGGGTGGTGGCTTCGGTGAAGTCGCCGTCCAGTTGGTCGCCCGGGGCGAAGCCGACGGAGTGCACGATGCAGTCCAGGCCGTCCCACTTCTTGCTCAGTTCTTCGAAGACCTTGGCGATTTCTTCATCGCTGGCCACGTCGCACGGGAAGCACAGCTCAGGGCTCGAACCCCAGCCCTGTGCGAACTCTTCTACGCGACCTTTCAGTTTGTCGTTCTGATAAGTGAAGGCAAGCTCAGCGCCCTCGCGATGCATGGCGGCAGCGATGCCGGATGCGATGGACAGCTTGCTGGCGACACCGACGATCAGTACGCGCTTACCGGCGAGAAAACCCATGTGTTGCTCCTCTTTCAGGTTATTGCGCAGTGGCTGGTGCCAGGAAAGCGGCCTCCAGCAACTGCTGTGTATACGGATGTTGGGGGGCGGCAAAGATACTTTGCGCGTCTCCCTGTTCGACCACTTGGCCATGCTTGACCACCATCAGTTGGTGGCTCAGCGCTTTGACGACAGCCAGGTCATGGCTGATGAACAAATACGTCAGGTTGTACTTGGCTTGCAGTGAACGCAACAGCTCCACCACTTGCCGCTGCACCGTCCGGTCGAGCGCCGAAGTCGGCTCGTCCAGCAGAATCAGCGCCGGCTTGAGCACCAAGGCCCGGGCTATGGCAATTCGCTGCCGTTGCCCACCGGAAAATTCGTGGGGGTAGCGGTGCCGGGTTTCCGGATCCAGACCTACCTCCTTCAATGCCGCAATAATCGCCGCTTCCTGCTCGGCGGCGGTGCCCATCTTGTGGATCCGCAGGCCTTCGCCAACGATGTCATTCACGCACATCCGCGGGCTCAGGCTGCCAAACGGATCCTGAAACACCACCTGCATCTCCCGGCGCAGCGGCCGGACTTCGCTTTGCGTCAGGCAGTCTAGCTGCTTGCCCTCAAAACGGATCGCACCTTTGCTGCCGATCAACCGCAGGATCGCCAGACCCAGGGTGGATTTGCCGGAACCGCTTTCCCCCACGATCCCCAGAGTCTGACCCTGAGGCAGGCTGAAATTGATGCCGTCCACTGCCTTGACGTGATCCACCGTGCGCTTGAGCAGGCCTTTCTTGATCGGGAACCAGACTTTCAGATCCTCGACTTCAAGCAGCGGCGCCCCGATTTTATTGCTCGCCGGGCCTCCGCTGGGCTCCGCGCCAAGCAGTTCCCGAGTGTACGGATGCTGCGGCGAACGGAACAGCTCTTCGCACGATGCCTGTTCGACGATGCAACCGCGCTGCATGACACATACACGATGCGCAATTCTTCGCACGAGGTTCAAATCGTGACTGATCAGTAACAGCGCCATGCCCAATCGAGCCTGCAATTCCTTGAGCAGGTCGAGGATTTTCAGCTGAACGGTCACGTCCAGCGCAGTGGTCGGCTCGTCGGCAATCAGCAGTTCCGGCTCGTTGGCCAAGGCCATGGCGATCATCACCCGCTGGCGCTGGCCGCCGGACAATTCGTGGGGCAGGGCCTTGAGGCGCTTGTGCGGCTCGGGGATGCCGACCATCTCCAGCAACTCCAGCGTGCGCTTGGTCGCGACCTTGCCGGTCAGGCCCTTGTGGATGCCCAGCACCTCGTTGATCTGCTTCTCGATCGAGTGCAGCGGGTTGAGCGAGGTCATCGGCTCCTGAAAGATCATCGCGATCCGGTTGCCACGAATGTGACGGATGGTCTTTTCGCCCAGCTCCAGCAGGTTCTGCCCGGAATAATTGATGCTGCCGGCCGGATGCCGCGCCAGCGGATAGGGCAGCAGGCGCAGGATCGAATGCGCGGTCACCGACTTGCCCGAGCCTGATTCGCCCACCAGCGCCAGGGTTTCGCCGCGCTTGATGTCGAAACTCACGCCTTCGACCACCCGTTGCACGCGATCACCGATGCCGAACTCGACGGCCAGGTCGCGGATTTCGATCAGATTGTCCTGATTCATGTCACTTCCTCGGGTCGAAGGCATCGCGAGCGGACTCGCCGATGAACACCAGCAAACTCAACATCAGCGCCAGCACCGCAAACGCGCTCATGCCCAGCCACGGCGCCTGCAGGTTGGATTTGCCCTGAGCCACCAGCTCACCCAGCGACGGACTGCCGGCCGGCAAGCCGAAACCGAGGAAGTCCAGGGCGGTGAGGGTGCCGATGGCGCCGGTCAGGATGAACGGCATGAAGGTCATGGTCGAAACCATGGCGTTGGGCAGAATGTGGCGGAACATGATCGCGCCGTTCTGCATGCCCAGCGCTCTGGCTGCGCGCACGTATTCGAGGTTACGCCCGCGCAGGAACTCGGCGCGCACCACGTCCACCAGGCTCATCCACGAGAACAGCAGCATGATTCCCAGCAGCCACCAGAAGTTCGGCTGGACGAAACTGGCGAGGATGATCAGCAAGTACAACACTGGCAAGCCCGACCAGATCTCCAGAAAGCGCTGGCCGGCCAGATCGACCCAGCCGCCGTAGAAACCCTGCAAGGCGCCGGCAATGACGCCGATAATCGAGCTGAGCACGGTCAGGGTCAGGGCGAACAGCACGGAGATACGGAAGCCGTAGATCACCCGCGCCAGCACATCGCGGCCCTGATCGTCGGTACCCAGCAGGTTGTCCGCCGATGGCGGGGCGGGGGCCGGGACTTTCAGGTCGTAGTTGATGCTCTGGTAGCTGAACGGAATCGGCGCCCACAGCACCCACGCGTCCTTGGCCTTGAGCAGCTCGCGGATGTACGGGCTCTTGTAGTTGGCTTCCAGCGGAAATTCGCCGCCGAAGGTGGTTTCCGGGTAGCGCTTGATCGCCGGGAAATACCAGTTGTTGTCGTAATGCACCACCAGCGGCTTGTCGTTGGCGATCAGCTCGGCGCCGAGGCTCAGGCCGAACAGGATCAGGAACAGCCACAGCGACCACCAGCCACGCTTGTTGGCCTTGAACAGTTCGAAGCGCCGGCGGTTGAGAGGGGACAGGTTCATCTCAATGCTCCCGGCTGGCAAAGTCGATACGTGGATCGACAAGGGTGTAGGTGAGGTCGCCGATCAGTTTCACCACCAGCCCCAGCAGGGTGAAGATGAACAGGGTGCCGAACACCACCGGGTAATCGCGGTTGATCGCCGCTTCGAAACTCATCAGACCAAGGCCGTCGAGGGAGAAGATCACTTCCACCAGCAACGAGCCGGTGAAGAAGATGCCGATGAACGCCGACGGGAAACCGGCAATCACCAGCAGCATCGCGTTGCGGAACACATGGCCGTAGAGCACACGGTGGCGGGTCAGGCCCTTGGCCTTGGCGGTGACCACGTATTGCTTGTTGATCTCGTCAAGGAAGCTGTTTTTGGTCAGCAGGGTCATGGTCGCGAAGTTGCCGATCACCAGCGCCGTCACTGGCAGCGCCAGGTGCCAGAAGTAATCGAGAACCTTGCCGCCCAGGCTCAGCTCATCGAAATTGTTCGAGGTCAGGCCGCGTAAAGGAAACCAGTCCAGATAACTGCCGCCGGCAAACACCACGATCAGCAGAATCGCAAACAGGAATGCCGGGATCGCATAACCGACGATGATCGCCGAACTGGTCCAGACGTCGAAATGGCTGCCGTGCCGCGTGGCCTTGGCGATCCCCAGCGGAATCGACACCAGGTACATGATCAACGTGCTCCACAATCCGAGCGAGATCGACACCGGCATCTTTTCCTTGATCAGGTCGATGACCTTGGCGTCGCGGAAGAAGCTGTCGCCGAAATCCAGCCGGGCGTAGTTCTTGACCATGATCCACAGACGTTCCGGGGCCGACTTGTCGAACCCGTACATCTTCTCGATTTCCTTGATCAGCGCCGGGTCCAGGCCCTGCGCACCGCGATAGGAGGAGCCGGCCACCGACACTTCGGCACCGCCGCCGGCGATGCGGCTGGTGGCGCCTTCGAAGCCTTCGAGCTTGGCGATCATCTGTTCCACCGGCCCGCCGGGCGCGGCCTGGATGATCACGAAGTTGATCAGCAGAATGCCGAACAGGGTCGGGATGATCAGCAGCAGTCGCCGAAAAATGTACGCCAGCATCTGATTACTCCGTGCCCACAGGGTCGGCTTGCAGTTGGGTTTCGACTTCTACCGCCGGCTTCGCATCGGGTTTGACCCACCAGGTGTTAATGCCGATGTCGTATTTGGGGGAGACTTTCGGGTGGCCGATGTGGTTCCAGTACGCCACGCGCCAAGTCTTGATGTGCCAGTTCGGGATCACGTAGTAGCCCCATTGCAGCACACGGTCGAGGGCGCGGGCGTGGGCCACCAGGCTTTTGCGCGAATCGGCGTTGATCAGGTTCTCCACCAGGTGATCGACCACCGGGTCCTTGAGGCCGATCGAATTTCGGCTGCTGGACTTGTCGGCGGCGGCGCTCATCCAGAATTCGCGCTGCTCGTTGCCGGGCGAGTTGGACTGCGGAAAGCTGCCGACCATCATGTCGAAGTCTCGCGAGCGCACGCGATTGACGTATTGCGAGACGTCGACGCGGCGGATCACCAGGTCGATGCCGAGGTCGCTGAGGTTGCGCTTGAACGGCAACAACACGCGTTCGAATTCGGTCTGCGCCAGGAGGAACTCGATGACCACCGGTTTGCCGGTCGCGTCGACCATTTTGTCGTCGACGATTTTCCAGCCAGCCTCTTGCAGCAACTGATACGCCTCGCGCTGCTGCGTGCGGATCATGCCGCTGGCGTCGGTTTTCGGATTTTCGAAGGCTTCGCTGAACACCTGCGCCGGCAGCTGGCTGCGGAACGGATCGAGGATCGCCACCTGTTCTGCATCAGGCAGGCCGGTGGCGGCCATTTCCGAGTTTTCGAAGTAACTGCGGGTGCGCGCATAAGCGCCGTTGAACAATTGCTTGTTGGTCCATTCGAAGTCGAACAGCAGGCCGAGGGCCTGGCGCACCCGCACGTCCTGAAACACCGGGCGGCGCAAATTGAAGACGAAGCCCTGCATGCCGGTCGGGTTGCTGTTAACAATCTGTTCCTTGATCAGCCGCCCTTCGGTCACTGCCGGCACGTTGTAGGCGTTGGCCCAGTTTTTCGCGGCCATTTCCAGCCAGTAATCGAACTGCCCGGCTTTCAACGCTTCCAGTGCGACGGTGTTGTCGCGGTAATAGTCGGTGGTCATTACGTCGAAGTTGTAGAAACCGCGATTGACCGGCAGATCCTTGCCCCAATAGTCCTTGACCCGCTCGTAACGCACCGAACGCCCGGCCTTCACTTGCGTAACCTTGTACGGGCCGCTGCCCAGCGGGATTTCCAGGTTGCCCTTGTTGAAATCACGCTCGGCCCACCAGTGTTTCGGCAGCACCGGCAACTGACCGAGGATCAGCGGCAGTTCGCGGTTGTTGGTGTGCTTGAACTTGAACAGCACCTTGAGCGGGTCTTCGGCGATCACTTCCTCGACGTCGGCGTAGTAGCCGCGATACATCGGCGCGCCTTCCTTGGTCAGGGTCTGGAAGCTGAATACCACATCGTCGGCGCGTACCGGGTGGCCGTCGTGAAACTTCGCTTCGGGACGCAGGTAGAAGCGCACCCAGCTGTTGTCCGGGGCCTTTTCGATCTTGCTGGCGATCAGGCCGTATTCGGTGAACGGCTCGTCCAGACCCTGTTTGGCCAGGGTGTCGTAGATCAGGCCGATATCGTCCGCCGGCACGCCTTTGCTGATGAACGGATTGAGGCTGTCGAAGCCGCCGAAGCCGGCCTGGCGGAAGATCCCGCCCTTGGGCGCGTCAGGGTTTACATAGTCGAAGTGCTTGAAGTCGGCGGGGTACTTCGGCGGCTCGTTGTACAGGGTCACGGCGTGTTGCGGGGCGGCCAAGGCCAGCCCGGTGAACAACAGACCGCTGGCCTGCACGAGCAGGGCGCGGATAGGCTTCATCGATCTTTCTCCGAAGATTTCAGCCACCACGCGCTCAGGCCCAGGGTGTAGGGCGGCGTGGTGACGAAGGCGAACCGGTTGCGGTACGCCAGACGGTGATAATTGAGGTACCAGTTGGGAATGCTGTAGTGCTGCCAGAGCAGCACGCGGTCCAGTGCCTTGCCGGCGGCGACCTGTTCATCGCGGGTGCGGGCGGCGAGCAGTTGCTCGAGCAGATGATCGACCACCGGGTTGGCGATGCCCGCGTAATTCTTGCTGCCCTTGACCCCGACCTGGCTGGAGTGGAAGTACTGCCACTGTTCCAGCCCCGGGCTGAGGGTCTGGTTGAGGGTCATCAGGATCATGTCGAAATCGAACTGATCCAGACGCTGTTTGTACTGGGCACGATCCACGGTGCGCAGGCGCGCGTCGATGCCGATGCTGTTGAGGTTTTCAATGTACGGCTGGAGGATCCGCTCCAGGTTCGGATTGACCAGCAGCAGCTCGAAACGCAGCGGCTGGCCGGCGGTGTTCTGCAAGCGCTGGCCATTGAGCTTCCAGCCGGCCTCGGCCAGCAGCGCCAGGGCTTTGCGCATTGTTTCCCGAGGGATGCCGCGACCGTCGGTCTGCGGCAGCGTGAACGGTTCGGTGAAGAGGCGCGCCGGCAGTTGATCCTTGTACGGCTTGAGCATCAGCCATTCATGGCCGACCGGCAGGCCGACGGCGCTGAACTCGCTGTTGGGGTAGTAGCTGGTGGTGCGCTTGTAGGCATCGCTGAACAGCGCGCGGTTGGTCCATTCGAAGTCGAACATCAGGCCCAGGGCTTCGCGCACCTTGATATCGGCAAAGGCTGGGCGCCGGGTGTTCATGAACAGGCCCTGACTCTGGGTCGGGATCTGGTGCGGGATCTGCGCCTTTATCACGTCGCCGCGACGGATCGCCGGGAAGTTGTAACCGTTGGCCCAGTTCTTGGCCTGATGCTCGATATAAATGTCGAACTCGCCGGCCTTGAACGCTTCGAAGGCCACATCGCTGTCGCGGTAGAACTCGACTTCCATGCGATCGAAGTTGTATTTGCCGCGGTTGACTGGCAGGTCCTTGCCCCAGTAGTCCTTGACCCGCTCGAAAATCAACTGCCGCCCCGGCGTGACCGAGGTGATGCGGTACGGCCCGCTGCCCAGCGGCGGCTCGAAGGTGGTGGCCTTGAAGTCGCGATCTTTCCAGTAATGCTGGGGCAGTACCGGCAACTCACCCAGACGCAGGATCAGCAACGGATTGCCGCTGCGCTTGAGTACAAAGCGGATGCGCTGCGGGTTGAGGATATCAACCCGCAGCACTTCCTGAAGGGCGGTGCGGTACAGCGGATGACCTTCCTTGAGCAGCAGGCGATAGGAGAACGCCACGTCGTACGCGGTAATCGGCGTGCCGTCGTGGAAGCGCGCTTGCGGGCGCAGATTGAACACCACCCAGCTGCGATCTTCGCTGTACTCCACCGATTGGGCGATCAAGCCGTAACTGGACGCCGGTTCGTCACCGGACGGTGCGTATTGCCCAGTGCCGACCATCAGCGGCTCGTTCAGCTCGTTGATGCCGTATTGCAGGAAATTCGCCGTGGTGACCGGGCTGGTGCCCTTGAAGGTGTAGGGATTGAGCGTATCGAAGGTGCCAAACGCCATCACCCGCAAGGTGCCGCCCTTGGGCGCTTGCGGGTTGACCCAGTCGAAGTGGGTAAATCTGGCCGGGTACTTGAGCGTGCCGAACTGCGCATAACCGTGGCTTTCGGTGATCGCCGCGCTGACGGGGGAGCTCAAGGCCAGGCTGATCAGGAGCAGGAGGAGGGGACGCTTCAAGTCAGATCCGATCCAGGCGGCTTGGGCTTTGTGGGCCGTACAGTAACAGCTTGTATGGACAGGAAAAAGACAGGTGCTTAATGCGCGGTTAATTGTGGGGGCTGTCTGCGCCGATCTATGGAAATATCAAAAAAATGACAGGCGAAAAAAAGCCCCTGAAATTCAGGGGCTCTTTGTCAGTGCGGCTGGTAGACCGTGAGCATCTGCCCAGGCTTGAGCGCCTTGCCGGCGCCCGGATTCCAGCGCTTGAGATGTTGCATCTCGACGTTGAAGCGCTTGGCCACGACGTACAGCGTGTCGCCACGTTTGACCTTGTATTGGGTCTGCTGCTTGCTGTCGTCCTGGGCTTTAGCTTTGCTGCTGGTCTTGCTGTTGGCAGCGACGACCGTATTGATGCGTCCGCCACTCTTGCGGGTAGGCGTGCGCTGGGTAGTGTCGCGCATGACCAGGGTCTGGCCGACCTTGAGGTTCTTGCCGGTCAGCTTGTTCCAGCGTTGCAGGTCCTTGACCTCGACCTTGTTGGCCTTGGCGATGGAACCGAGGTTGTCGCCACGCTTGACCCGATAAGCGCGCTTGGCCTGTGCGATCTCGCTCGGATCGGCGCCTTCGAACACCGGTTTCAGCGAACGCGGGCTGATCAGCTCTTCAGGACGCATGGTCTGCAGGCTGGCGGTCAGCAGTTGCGCCTTCGAGGTCGGCACCAGCAGGTGCTGCGGGCCGTCGATGGTGGTGCGCTGCTTGAACGCCGGGTTGAGCTGGAACAGCTCGTCTTCGTCGATGTTGGCCACCGCTGCGACCTTGGACAGGTCCATGCGCTGGTTGATTTCGACGACCTGGAAATAAGGTTCGTTGGCGATCGGGTTGAGGTTTACGCCATAAGCTTCAGGCGTTAGTACCACTTGCGAGAGCGCCAGCAGTTTCGGCACGTAAGCCTGGGTTTCCGCCGGCAGAGGCAGGTTCCAGTAGTCGGTCGGCAGGCCGAGCTTTTCGTTGCGCTCGATAGCGCGGCTGACCGTGCCTTCACCGGCGTTGTACGCGGCCAGGGCCAGCAGCCAGTCACCGTTGAACATGTCGTGCAGGCGGGTCAGGTAGTCCATCGCTGCCGTGGTCGAGGCAGTAATGTCGCGACGGCCATCGTAGAAACGGGTCTGGCGCAGGTTGAAGTAGCGCCCGGTGGACGGGATGAACTGCCAGAGGCCCACTGCGTCGGCCCGGGAATAGGCCATCGGGTTGTAGGCGCTTTCGATGACCGGCAGCAGCGCCAGCTCCAGCGGCATGTTGCGTTCTTCGAGGCGCTCGACGATGTAATGAATGTAGAGGCTGCCGCGTTCGCCGGCGTTCTCGAGGAAGGAAGGGTTACTGGCGAACCACAGGCGCTGTTGCTCGATGCGCGGGTTCACGCCCAGACCTTCCTGCAGCTGGAAACCACTGCGCATGCGCTCCCAGATGTCCTGAGGCACCTGCGGGCTGGGCTTTTCGGACAACCAGATAGGCTTCTGCTTGGCTCGCGCAGCAATGTTCGGCGTATGTGTCGCTTCAGTCTGCGGAGCGTGGCTGGAACAGCCCGCCAGTGTGGCGGACACAGCCACCGCGATGGCTTGCGCCAGGCGGGTCAAAGCATCTGAATTGACGGACTTACGTATGGATGACGACATTGGCTGGAAGTAAGTTCCGGGCAAAAATGTCGGGCGATTCTAGAAAGCGCACCCCCTGCGGTCAACCATTCAGAATTTTTGTACCAAGCGGTGAGCCACTTAGAACGTATCTTTCCATGCCCGCAGAGCCGCAAAAACCTCACTCGGCGCCCGGTTTTGAGGGCCGTTCCGTTCGTCCACTTTTTGTGTAACTAATATTTCACCGGTGCGCAAAAAGGGGTTTGTGAGCTTTTCCAGCGCGAGAGTCGAGGGCAGGGTCATCACACCGTTGTCACGTTGCTGGCTGACCTTTTCCAGACGGGCGGCGATGTCCCGGTTGCCCGGCTCCACGGCGGCGGCAAATTTCAGGTTGCTCAGGGTGTATTCGTGGGTGCAGTAGACCAGCGTGTCTTCCGGCAGCGCCGCCAGACGGCTCAACGACTGGTGCATCTGTTGCGGCGTGCCTTCGAACAGGCGGCCGCAACCGGCAGCGAACAGGGTGTCGCCACAGAACAGCAGGCCATGATGGTAGTAGGCGATGTGTCCCAGGGTGTGGCCAGGCACGGCGTAGACGTCGAAGTCCCAGCCGAGCACGCGCACCGTGTCGTTGTCCTTGAGGGCCACGTCACGCCCCGGGATGCTTTCGCTGGCCGGCCCGTAGACCGTGGCGCCGGTAGCCTTTTTCAGCGTCTCGACGCCGCCGACATGGTCGTGGTGATGGTGGGTGATGAGGATGTCGCCGAGCACCCAGCCCGGATGCGCGTCGAGCCACGCCTGCACGGGGGCGGCATCCCCCGGATCGACCACTGCGCAACGCTGGGTGGCATGATCCTGTAACAACCAGATGTAGTTGTCGGTGAAGGCGGGCAGGGCACTGATCTGTATCATCGTCGAATTCGCCAAGCGGGTAACATTGGCGCATCTTAGAGGTTCCTGGCGTGTTGGAGAATGCAATGATCGATAAAGCGTTCGCTCAGGCCGATCCTGACTGGCTCGCGCTGATCGGTGCAGCCCGTGAATGGCTGTCCGGCCCCCTCGGGCAATTTCTGCTGGACGAAGAACGGCGCATGCTCGAAGACGAGCTGGGCCGATTCTTCGGCGGCTATCTGGTGCATTACGGCCCGTCCGCCGAAACACCGCCGTCGGCGCCGCAGGTGCAGCGCAACGTGCGGCTTGGCGCGCCGTTGCCGGGCGTGGAGATCGTCTGCGAAGAACAGGCCTGGCCGTTGAGCGAGCACGCCGCCGACGTGGTGGTGTTGCAGCACGGCCTGGATTTCTGCCTGTCGCCCCACGGACTTTTGCGCGAAGCGGCCAGCAGCGTGCGCCCCGGCGGGCATCTGCTGATCGTCGGCATCAACCCCTGGAGTACCTGGGGGCTGCGCCATGTATTCGCCCATGACGCTTTGCGTCAGGCGCGCTGCATCTCGCCGTCACGGGTGGCGGACTGGCTCAACCTGCTGGGCTTCGCGCTGGAGAAACGCCGCTTCGGGTGCTATCGTCCGCCGCTCGCGTCACCCAAGTGGCAGGCCCGTCTGGCCGGCTGGGAACGCAAGGCTGGCGACTGGCAACTGTCGGGCGGCGGCTTCTATCTGCTGGTTGCGCGCAAGATCGTGGTCGGCCTGCGTCCGGTGCGTCAGGAACGCCGCGAGCCGATGGGCAAGCTGATTCCGCTGCCGATGGCCAAGGTCAACCGCCGGCGCGTCGAACCGTAAACCTTCTTTTATTTATGGCCGGGTGTATCCCGGCCTCGGCCATTGTCGATCCGTGATCGGCGAGGCCACGTATTTTTCTGGAAAGACTGGCATGAGCGAAAGCGTCGATAGCGTAGAACTGTTCACTGACGGCGCCTGCAAGGGCAACCCCGGCCCGGGCGGCTGGGGCGCCCTGTTGGTGTGCAAGGGCGTTGAAAAGGAACTGTGGGGCGGCGAAGCCAACACCACCAACAACCGCATGGAGCTGCTTGGCGCAATTCGCGGCCTGGAAGCCCTCAAGCGTCCGTGCGAAGTGCTGCTGGTGACCGACTCGCAATATGTGATGAAAGGCATCAACGAGTGGATGGCCAACTGGAAGAAGCGCGGCTGGAAAACCGCCGCCAAGGAGCCAGTGAAAAACGCCGACCTGTGGAAAGAGCTCGACGAGCAGGTCAACCGCCACAAGGTCACCTGGAAATGGGTCCGCGGTCACATCGGCCACCACGGCAACGAACGCGCCGACCAGCTGGCCAACCGTGGGGTGGATGAGGTTCGCGGTTACAAGCAGAGCTGAATCCTTCCCACTGAAACACTCCCGGCGAGCGTGTTAACATCGCCGCTTTTGCACGATTGACCCCCGTTGAGAGCTGAACACTGATGGCCACCAGATCCGTTGTACTCGATACCGAAACCACCGGCATGCCGGTGACCGACGGCCACCGGATTATCGAAATCGGTTGTGTCGAGCTGATCGGTCGACGCCTGACGGGCCGACACTTTCACGTTTACCTGCAACCGGATCGCGAGAGTGATGAAGGCGCGATTGCCGTTCACGGCATCACCAATGAATTCCTGGTCGGCAAGCCGCGTTTCGCCGAAGTGGCCGACGAGTTCTTCGAGTTTATCAACGGCGCGCAGCTGATCATCCATAACGCGGCGTTCGACGTTGGCTTCATCAACAACGAATTCGCGCTGATGGGCCAGCAGGATCGCGCGGACATCACGCAGCACTGCACGATCCTCGACACCCTGATGATGGCCCGGGAACGTCACCCGGGTCAGCGCAACAGCCTCGATGCCCTGTGCAAACGCTACGGCGTCGACAACTCCGGCCGTGAGCTGCACGGCGCATTGCTCGACTCGGAAATTCTCGCCGACGTCTACCTGACCATGACCGGTGGCCAGACCAGCCTGTCGCTGGCCGGCAACGCCTCCGACGGCAATGGCACGGGCGAGGGCGCTGACAACTCCGCCACCGAAATCCGCCGTCTGCCGGCGGATCGCAAACCGGGGCGAATCATTCGCGCCACCGAAGCCGAGCTGGCCGAACATCAGGTACGCCTTGAAATCATCGCCAAGTCGGCTGGCGCCCCGGCGCTGTGGACTCAACTGCTGGAAGCCGAAGCCCAGGCGTAATACAAAAAAGAATCGTCCGGACACCCAAGCCGTGTCCGGGCGATCCTTTGTTTTTGGCAGTACTGACAACTGGCCACCCTCGCCACATCGGCTCCGACCCTCTACCCTGAGGACATTGGCAGATCACTCTTCGCCGCCTCAGGACACTGAGCCCCATGTACAAAGATCTGAAGTTCCCGGTATTGATCGTCCACCGCGACATCAAGGCCGACACGGTTGCCGGTGACCGCATCCGCGGAATCGCCCGAGAGCTGGAGCTGGAAGGTTTCAGTATCGTTTCGGCCATGGACTACACCGAAGGCCGGCTGGTGGCGTCAACCCACCATGGTCTGGCGTGCATGCTGATCGCCGCCGAAGACGCCAGCACCAACTCCCATCTGTTGCAGAACATGGCCGAACTGATCGGTCTGGCCCGGGTGCGGGCGCCGGATCTGCCGATCTTTGCCCTTGGCGAGCAAGTCACCCTGGAAAATGCCCCGGCCGATGCCATGGCCGAGCTCAACCAGTTGCGCGGCATTCTCTACCTGTTCGAAGACACGGTGCCGTTTCTCGCCCGGCAAGTGGCGCGGGCGGCGCGCAAATACCTCGACGGCCTGTTGCCGCCATTCTTCAAGGCGCTGGTGCAGCACACCGCCGATTCCAATTATTCCTGGCACACCCCCGGTCATGGCGGCGGTGTGGCGTATCACAAGAGTCCGGTGGGGCAGGCGTTTCATCAGTTCTTCGGGGAAAACACCCTGCGCTCGGATCTGTCGGTCTCGGTGCCGGAGTTGGGTTCGCTGCTCGATCACACTGGCCCATTGGCCGAGGCGGAAGCGCGAGCCGCGCGCAATTTCGGCGCCGATCACACCTTTTTCGTGATCAATGGCACCTCGACCGCCAACAAGATCGTCTGGCATTCGATGGTCGGGCGCGATGATCTGGTGCTGGTGGATCGCAACTGTCACAAGTCGGTGTTGCACGCGATCATCATGACCGGCGCGATTCCACTGTACCTGTGCCCGGAGCGCAATGAGCTGGGCATCATCGGCCCGATTCCGCTGAGCGAATTTAGCCGCGAATCGATCCAGGCCAAGATCGATGCCAGCCCGTTGACCAAGGGCCGCGAGCCGAAAGTCAAACTGGCGGTGATCACCAACTCCACCTACGACGGCCTCTGCTACAACGCCGAGCTGATCAAGCAGAGCCTGGGCAACAGCGTCGAAGTCCTGCATTTCGACGAGGCCTGGTACGCCTACGCGGCGTTTCACGAATTCTTTGCCGGCCGTTACGGCATGGCCACCTCGCGTAGCGAGGACAGTCCGCTGGTGTTTACCACCCATTCCACCCACAAACTGCTGGCGGCGTTCAGTCAGGCTTCGATGATCCATGTGCAGGACGGCGGCGCGCGGCAGCTGGATCGCGACCGGTTCAACGAAGCGTTCATGATGCACATCTCGACGTCGCCGCAGTACAGCATCATCGCCTCGCTGGACGTGGCGTCGGCGATGATGGAAGGCCCGGCCGGACGCTCGCTGTTGCAGGAAACCTTCGACGAAGCCCTGAGTTTTCGCCGGGCGCTGGCCAATCTGCGCCAGCACATCGCCGCCGACGACTGGTGGTTCTCGATCTGGCAGCCACCGGGTGTCGAGGGCATCGACCGGGTGCAGACCGAGGACTGGCTGCTGCAACCGGATGCGGACTGGCACGGTTTCGGCGAGGTCAGCGACGACTACGTACTGCTCGACCCGATCAAGGTCACCCTGGTCATGCCGGGCCTGACCGCCGGCGGCGCTTTAAGCGACAAGGGTATTCCGGCGGCAGTGGTCAGCCGTTTCCTGTGGGAGCGCGGGCTGGTGGTGGAGAAAACCGGCCTGTATTCATTTCTGGTGCTGTTCTCCATGGGCATCACCAAAGGCAAGTGGAGCACGCTGTTGACCGAACTGCTGGAGTTCAAGCGCAGCTACGACGCCAACGTCAGCCTCGACACCTGCCTGAAGTGTGTCGCCCAAGAGGATCCTGTGCGCTATCGCGGCATGGGCCTGCGCGATCTGTGCGATCAGCTCCACGCCTGCTATCGCAGCAACGCCACCGCCAAACACCTCAAACGCATGTACACCGTGCTGCCGGAAATCGCCATGAAACCGGCCCATGCTTACGACCAACTGGTGCGCGGCGAGGTCGAGGCGGTGCCGATCGACGAGCTGGAAGGTCGGGTGGCGGCGGTGATGCTGGTGCCATACCCGCCGGGGATTCCGCTGATCATGCCCGGCGAACGTTTTACCGAATCAACGCGTTCGATCATCGAATACCTCAGGTTTGCCCGCACGTTCGACGCAATGTTTCCGGGGTTCGTGGTCGATGTGCACGGTCTGCAACACGAAGATGAGGGCAATGGGCGGCAATACACCGTCGATTGCGTCAAGGAGTGAGGGCTTTTCCGAGTATGCAACCGGTCATGAATCCGAAATACCCGGGGCTGTCGGTGCGGGTCGCCGACGAGGGTTTCGCCGAATATATCTGGGGCAGCGATTTCAGTTTCGAGGTGGCCGCCTACGGCGCGGCAGAAATCGGCAAGCCTGTGGCGCAATGGGCCGTGACCGCCATCGTGCCGTATCGCAAGTGCTACGGCATCGATCCGGAGGAGTTCAGCAGTTTTCGCGACGCCGCCGACAGCGCGATCTTCATGGCGTATCTGGAGGACGAGCCGGTCGGTCATCTGGTGATCAGCACCAACTGGAACGGCTTCGCCCATATCGATGAACTGGCGGTGCACGCCCCGGCGCGGCGCCATGGGGTGGCTAAAGCCTTGCTCGACGTGGCGCAGTTCTGGAGCCGCAAGAAAAAACTGCCGGGAATCATGCTGGAAACCCAGAACAACAACCTCGGCGCCTGCCGTCTGTATGAGCGTTGTGGCTATGTGATCGGCGGCATCGACCATCTGCGCTATCGCGGCATCGATCCGAACACCGCCGAAGTAGCGCTGTTCTGGTATCGATTGTTCGATAACCCGCTGGAGCATCCGATCAGTTCGCCAGCATCGCCTCGGCTTGTTCCGTAACGATCCCAAGCAGCGTCTGTATCGCCGCTGACGGCGTGGCGTGTTTGAAGGTCAGGGCATACAGGCTGATCGGCACCGCCGGCGACAACGGGCAGACATCGAGACCGCCCGCCCGCGCACCAAGGGCGGTGAACGGGTCGACGATCGCCAGGCCTTCGCCGGCCTCGACCATGCTGCGCATCATCTGGTGGGTTTGCACCCTGGTCTGGATGGTCGGCGCCGGGCGCAGGGCCTGGAGCTTGTTTTCCAGGGCCGGACTCAACGGGTCCTGACCTTCGAGGCCGACCATCGCCTGACCGGCCAGATCCTGCAGGGAAATGTACTTCTGCTTCGGCTGCAGCCAGCCGTGGGGCGCAAGCAATTGCAACTTGCCCTGGGCCATTGGCTGGCAATGGATATCGGGGTGTTGTGGATCGTGCAGGCTCAGGCCCAGATCGCTGTCGCGCAGCAGCAGGTGGCGGACGATGTCGCGGGTCGGTTCACTGAGCAGGGTGCAGGGCACGTCGGGCAGGCGCCGGCGCAGGGCGGCGAGGCTTTGCGGCAGCAGTTGCTGGGCCAGCGGCGGGGTGCCGATGATCCGCAGGGGTGGGGCGAGGTATTGCTTGAGGCTGCTGGCCAGCCGTTGCACCGGCTCCAGCGCTTCATAGATGTGGCCGATCTCGACTTGCAGCGCCCGGGCCTCCGGGGTTGGCTGAAGTCGTCCGCGTACGCTGGCGAACAGCATGAACCCGAGCTGACTCTCGGCTTCGCGCAAACGCTCCTCGACCTCGGGCGCCGCTAGTTGCAGCCATTCGGCGGCGGTGCCCACGTGACCGGTCTGCAAAAGCGCCTGAATCACTTCGATATGACGTAAACGCATGCGTGAAGTCCATGTCCGGCCGTTGGGGTCAGTGGCTGAATCCTACCCCAACTCGGCGCGGATGACTTCTGCTCATAACGATCGGTTATGAAGCGACCGATGGCTCGGGTTCGCGGATCAGGGTGATGCCCGACTGAACCAGCAGAAACTCGTTGTCGTCGATCTTGTTGACGCGGTCGCCAATCGCCAGTTTGTAGGTGGTAACGGGCTCCGTGCCGGTGAAACCGTCTGCCGACGGGTTGGATTCCTGGAACTCATGCACGGAATAAACGCGGCCTTCCGCATCTCTTGCATGGAACTGACCGACGAGTACTGCTGCCATCTGCTTAGAACCTCTGGAGATAAAACGCTTGATTTGCGGCTTGGTAGACCTTCATCGAGCTTGGTAAGTTTTCCTACAGGAAAAAAATAATCCAGACGCGGGAAATAACCTTCGGCGTCTGGTGAAATCGTCACCGGATCATCTATAACTAGTGGCTCCTCCCACGGACAGTCGAGAGTCTTCCAATGAGCAATGTCTATAACGTCGCAGTAGTGGTCGGCAGCCTGCGCAAGGCGTCCATCAACCGCAAGGTCGCCCTGGCGCTGGCGGAACTGGCACCGGCCAACCTCAAGCTGAACATTGTCGAAATTGGCGATCTGCCACTCTACAACGAAGACATCGACGGCGATTCACCGCCGGCAGCCTACAGCACTTTCCGGCAAAAAGTGGGTTCATCCGACGCTCTGCTGTTTGTCACCCCGGAGTACAACCGCTCGGTGCCGGCGCCTTTGAAGAACGCGATCGATGTCGGTTCGCGGCCATATGGCAAGAGTGTCTGGAGCGGCAAACCGGGGGCGGTGATCAGCGTTTCGCCGGGTGCCATCGGCGGTTTCGGTGCCAACCAGCATCTGCGTCAGTCTTTTGTTTTCCTCAACGTGCCTTGCATGCAGCAGCCGGAAGCCTATCTGGGCGGCGCGGGCACGGCGTTCGACGAGGCGGGCAAACTGAACGAGTCGGTGAAGCCGTTCCTGCAAAGTTTCATCAATGCGTTTGGTGAGTGGGTGGCGCAACACAAGAAGTGATCCACTGAATTTTCTGACAAGATATCGACCCTGTGGGAGCGAACCTGCTCGCGAAGGCGGTGTATCAGCTGGCATATCAGTTGAATGACACACCGCAATCGCGAGCAGGCTCGCTCCCACAGGTTTTTGTTGTGGCTTGTTTTCTTAACCTGACTGAAGGCTGTCGCGAATGCTCGCTGCGTCACTGATTTTCCTGCTGACCATTACCCTGGTGATCTGGCAACCCAAAGGCCTCGGGGTCGGCTGGAGTGCAACGTTCGGCGCCATCATTGCGCTGATTTTCGGCGTGGTGCACCTGAGCGATATCCCGCTGGTGTGGCAAATCATCTGGAACGCCACCGGCACGTTCGTGGCGCTGATCATCATCAGTCTGCTGCTCGACGAAGCGGGATTCTTCGCCTGGGCCGCCTTGCACGTAGCGCGCTGGGGGCGGGGCAGCGGGCGCAAGCTGTTTGCTTTCATGGTGCTGCTCGGCGCGCTGGTGTCGGCGCTGTTCGCCAATGACGGCGCAGCGCTGATCCTCACGCCGATCGTGATTTCCATGCTGCTGGCCCTGCGCTTTTCCCCGGCGGCGACTCTGGCGTTCGTCATGGGCGCGGGGTTCATTGCCGACACCGCGAGCCTGCCGCTGGTGGTGTCGAATCTGGTGAACATCGTCTCGGCCGACTTTTTCCACATCGGTTTTAACCGCTATGCGGCGGTGATGGTGCCGGTCAACTTCGTCAGCGTCGCCGCCACGCTGGGCATGCTGCTGTGGTTCTTCCGCCGTGATATTCCCAAGAGCTACGACCCGGAACAGCTTGAACACCCGGAAACCGCCATCCACGACAAAGCCACGTTCTACGCCGGTTGGGCGGTGTTGGTGATTTTGTTGATCGGCTGTTTCGCGCTGGAACCGCTGGGGATTCCGATCAGCGCGATCTCGGCGGTGTGCGCGGCGCTGTTGCTGGCGATTGCCGCGCGCGGGCACAAGATCTCCACGCGCAAGGTCATGAAAGAGGCGCCGTGGCAGATCGTGATTTTCTCGCTGGGCATGTACCTGGTGGTCTACGGGCTGCGCAATGCCGGGCTCACCGACTATCTGGCCGGGTGGCTCGATGTGTTTGCCGGTCATGGTGTGTGGGGCGCGGCGATGGGCACCGGGGTGTTGACGGCGTTGTTGTCTTCGATCATGAACAACCTGCCGACGGTGCTGGTCGGCTTGCTGTCGATCGATGCCAGCCAGGCCACGGGTGTGGTGAAGGAAGCGATGATTTACGCCAACGTGATCGGCAGCGACCTGGGGCCGAAAATCACCCCGATCGGCAGTCTCGCGACCTTGCTCTGGCTGCATGTGCTGGAGCGCAAGAACATCCGGATCGGCTGGGGGTATTACTTCAAGGTCGGGATCGTGCTGACGGTGCCGGTGTTGTTGGTGACGCTGGCCGCACTGGCGGTGCGGTTGTCGGTTTAATTCTGCCCCGGCACGTTCGGCCACAGGTCCGACACCAGAAACAGCCGCTCGGCTTCTTCCCATTCGCCCCGGGCGTTTTCGGTCAGGCGCACCATCAGTTGCGCCGGGGCCAGTGGTTCGAGTTCATCGAGCCAGGCCTGCAAATGGCCGTTGCTCCAGGTCTGGTCCGCCGGGTAGTGCGCCGGCGCCAGCCAGGCGTGGCGGGGCAGGGGTTGCCAGCGTCCGTCCGGGCGCTGGGCGACAAACGCCGGCCAGTCTTTCTGATGCAGCCAACTGCCACGCAAATGCTGCGGGTGGGCGCCGCTGGGCGGCACGGACTGACCGGGCCACGGATACAGCAAGTATCCGCCCAGCCACAGTTGCGCGCTGAACGACCTGACATCCAGCGCCGCCAGCACTTCGCGGCTTTCCGGGCGCGCGGAGATCGGCAGCTGATGTTCGCTCAGGTGCGCCAGTTTGCGATCCAGTCGATCATGACAGCCCGGCCCCAGCCACGACGCCGGATCATGACCGTCGCCGTTCTGCGGGCCGAGGTAGAGCTTGATGGCCAGTTCCAGGTGGTGCACGCCGTCGCGATCGCGCAGCAGCATGTCCAGCTCGCCGAGGGTGTGGCCTTCGCGGCGGATCGGCAGGTTGGCGGCGATCAGTTCGATGCCCGGCGCGTGTTTCACCGCAAATTGCCACAACCGCTCGTAATACAGGCCCAGGCGCCGGGTGCGGGCCTGGGACAGCCAGTGCAGCAGGCCGTAACTGTCGCGGTCGAGCTGGCGCAGCCAGTGTTCCAGGCGCTCGGGGTCGCCGACCCAGTCGCTGCCCGCCAGCGGATGGCGCTGCGGCCATGGGGTTGCGGCGAGCATCGGCGGGGCGAGGATCACCCACGCCAGATCGCGCACCTCGGGGTGGCGTAACTGGTGGGGCAACTGCAGCAAATCGGGAAATAGGATCATCTTGCGAGCATAGCCTCAAACACAGGCGCATCCTCGGGGCTGAAAGGATTTTGTCTATCCGGCGCTTTCGCCCATAATCGTGCTTTTCGCCGTCTCAGTCCCCCGCAGGAGTCCCATGGAGCAATTTCGTAATATCGGCATCATCGGTCGCCTGGGCAGCTCCCAGGTGCTGGATACCGTCCGCCGACTGAAACGCTTCCTGCTCGATCGTCACCTGCATGTGATTCTCGAAGACACCATCGCCGAAGTCCTGCCGGGCCATGGCCTGCAAACTTCGTCACGCAAGATGCTCGGCGAAGTCTGCGACATGGTCATCGTGGTCGGCGGTGACGGCAGCCTGCTCGGCGCCGCGCGGGCACTGGCCAAACACAATATTCCGGTGCTCGGGATCAACCGTGGCAGCCTCGGCTTTCTCACCGACATCCGCCCCGACGAGCTGGAAATCAAGGTTGCCGAAGTGCTCGACGGCCATTATCTGGTGGAAAACCGCTTCCTGCTGCAGGCCGAAGTCCGTCGTCACGCCGAGGCCATCGGCCAGGGCGATGCGCTGAACGACGTGGTGCTGCACCCGGGCAAATCGACGCGGATGATCGAGTTCGAGCTGTACATCGATGGCCAGTTCGTCTGCAGCCAGAAGGCCGACGGCCTGATCGTGTCGACCCCGACCGGTTCTACCGCATACGCGCTGTCCGCCGGCGGCCCGATCATGCATCCCAAGCTTGACGCTATTGTGATTGTGCCGATGTACCCCCATACCTTGTCGGGCAGACCGATCGTGGTCGATGGCAACAGTGAGCTGAAAATCGTCGTGTCCAAAGATATGCAGATCTACCCGCAGGTCTCCTGCGACGGGCAGAACCACTTCACCTGCGCGCCGGGCGACACCATCACCGTCAGCAAGAAAGCGCAGAAGCTGCGGCTGATCCATCCGCTCGACCACAACTACTACGAAGTCTGCCGGACCAAGCTCGGCTGGGGCAGCAAGTTGGGTGGTGGAGGCGACTGATGCTCGATCCCGCGCGCAGTTATGACCTGATTGGTGACGTGCACGGATGCGCCCTGACCCTGGAACACTTGCTGGACCGTCTCGGTTACCACAAGCAGGGCGGGGTCTGGCGGCATCCGTCGCGCATGGCCGTGTTTGTCGGCGACATCATCGACCGCGGCCCGCGGATTCGCGAGGCGCTGCACATCGTCCACGACATGGTCGAGGCCGGTCAGGCGTTGTGCATCATGGGCAACCACGAGTTCAACGCCCTCGGCTGGAGCACCCCGGCGCCTCCGGGCAGCGGCAAGCAGTTCGTGCGTGAACACACCCCGCGCCATGCCCGATTGCTGCACGAAACCCTGACCCAGTTCGAAGACCATCCGGGCGACTGGCACGACTTCCAGCAGTGGTTCTACCAACTGCCGCTGTTCGTCGACGCCGGACGTTTCCGCGTGGTGCATGCCTGCTGGGATGCCGGCCTGATAGAGCCGCTGCGCGCGCTGTTCCCCGATGGCTGCATCGATGAACACTTCCTCCAGGCGTCGGCGGTGCCAGGCAGTTTCGCCTGCACCGTGTTCGATCGCCTGCTGCGCGGCACCGACATGCGCCTGCCGGATGGCCTGACCATGACCAGCGGCGATGGCCTGGTGCGTTCGTTCTTCCGCACCAAGTTCTGGGAAGACGATCCGCAGACCTACGGCGACATTGTGTTCCAACCCGATGCATTGCCGGAACCGGTGGCGCAAAAGCCGCTGACCTCCAGCGAAAAGAATTCCCTGCTGCGCTACGGCGTCGATGAGCCGTTGCTGTTCGTCGGCCACTACTGGCGCAGCGGCAAACCGGCGCCGATCCGGCCGAACCTCGCGTGCCTGGATTACAGCGCGGTGCTCTACGGCAAACTGGTCGCCTATCGTCTGGATCAGGAAACCCGCCTCGATCCGCATAAATTTGTCTGGGTCGACGTCGAGCGGCCGGAGGTGCTGCGATGAGTGCCATAGCCGTCTTGCGTGTGCCGTTGGCGGCGGACCTGAGTGGGTTCGTCAAACTGCTGCAACGCATGCAAGTGCCCCATCGCGTCAGTGAAGAGGCGGGCGAGCAGGTGTTGTGGGTGCCCTCGGAAATCAGCGACGACGTACGTTCGCTGTACGAGCGTTTCCCGGCGGGCGACCCCGATCAGCAGCTGGAAATCCCGGTGGCGCCGACGTTCAAGCGCCCGAGCTTTGCCGAGCAACTGAAACATGCCAAGGCCACCGGGTTCATTCTGCTGCTGAGCCTGATCGTCGGCGGGTTGACCTTTCTCGGCGATAACCTCGAGACGATGCGCTGGCTGACCTTCCTCGATTTTCGCGTGGTCGGCGACTACATCCACTTCACACCGCTGGCCGACAGCCTGGCAGCGGGGCAGTGGTGGCGCCTGTTTACGCCGATGCTGATTCACTTCGGCATCCTGCACCTGGCCATGAACGGCATGTGGTACTGGGAGCTGGGGCGGCGCATCGAGTCGCGCCAGGGCAGCGTCAACCTGATCGGCCTGACGTTGCTGTTCGGCCTGGTTTCCAACTATGCGCAATTCGCGTGGAGTGGCCCGAGCCTGTTCGGCGGCCTGTCCGGCGTACTTTACGGATTGCTCGGTCACTGCTGGATCTTCCAGTTGCTGGCGCCGAACCCGGCCTATCGCCTGCCGCGCGGCGTGCTGGTGATGATGCTGGTGTGGCTGGTGATCTGCATGTCCGGGCTGATCTCGATGATCGGTTTCGGCGAAATCGCCAACGCTGCCCACGTCAGCGGGTTACTCATCGGATGCTTCACCGGTTTGTTGGGCGGTTTGTACAACCGCCGTAAACTGGCCGCCTGAATTTTTTGAATAAAGAGCACGGAGACCCTGATGTCCTCTTTTAACGATTTGATTAAGAACATCACCCCGGATATCTACCAGAGCCTGAAGCTGGCGGTAGAGATCGGTAAGTGGTCGGACGGTGGCAAGCTCACCGCCGAACAGCGTGAACTGTCGTTGCAGGCGATGATCGCCTGGGAAATGCAGAACCTGCCCGAAGAAGAGCGCACCGGTTACATGGGCCCGCAGGAATGTGCGTCGAAGTCGATTGAAGTGCCGAACATCCTGTTCAAGTCGGACGCCCTCCATTGATCGAGATCGGCCGCGGTGCAATCAGCAAAATGTCGGCGCGCCTGGACGGGCCGAACGTGCAGTACGCGTTTCGTCTGGATGACGTCGAGGTGCCGGTCAACCCGTTGATCGGCAGCACGGTGCGTCTGGAATACCTGGGGGCGATCCACTGCACCCATTGCGGGCGCAAGACTAAGACCAGTTTCAGTCAGGGCTACTGCTACCCGTGCATGACCAAACTCGCCCAGTGCGACATCTGCATCATGAGCCCGGAGCGCTGCCACTTCGAGGCCGGCACCTGCCGTGAGCCTGAGTGGGGCGAGAAATTCTGCATGACCGACCACGTCGTCTACCTGGCCAATTCGTCGGGGATCAAGGTCGGCATCACCCGCGCCACCCAGTTGCCGACCCGCTGGCTCGACCAGGGCGCCAGTCAGGCGTTGCCGATCATGCGCGTTTCGACGCGGCAGCAGTCGGGTTTCGTCGAAGACCTGTTCCGCAGCCAGGTGGCGGACAAGACCAACTGGCGCGCCTTGCTCAAGGGCGATGCGGCGGCGGTGGATCTGGCGCAGGTGCGTGATCAGTTGTTCGAAAGCTGCGCCGAAGGCCTGCAAGGCTTGCAGGAGCGTTTCGGGCTCCAGGCCATTCAGACCATCGCCGATGTCGAGCCGCTGGAAATCCGCTACCCGGTCGAGCAGTACCCGGCCAAGATCGTCAGCTTCAACCTGGACAAGAACCCGATTGCCGAAGGCACGCTGCTGGGGATCAAGGGCCAGTACCTGATCTTCGACACCGGCGTGATCAACATTCGCAAGTACACGGCCTATCAGCTCGCCGTGCATCAATAAGGACTTCAGCATGCGCACCGAACAACCGAAGATGATTTACCTGAAGGACTATCAGGCGCCCGAGTACCTGATCGATGAAACACACCTGACCTTCGAGTTGTTCGAGGACCACAGTCTGGTCCACGCGCAACTGGTGATGCGCCGCAACCCGGCCCGTGGCCCGGGCCTGCCGCCGCTGGTGCTCGATGGCCAGCAGCTGGAATTGCTCTCGGTGACCCTGGCAGACCAGGAACTGAGCGCGAGCGATTACCAACTGACTGAAAACCACCTGACCCTGCAACCGGCCAGCGAAACCTTCACGGTCGACACCAGCGTCAAGATCCACCCGGAAACCAACACCGCACTGGAAGGCCTGTACAAGTCCGGCACGATGTTCTGCACCCAGTGCGAGGCCGAAGGCTTCCGCAAGATTACCTATTACCTCGACCGCCCGGACGTGATGAGCAAGTTCACCACCACCGTGGTCGCCGAGCAGCACAGCTATCCGGTGCTGCTGTCCAACGGCAACCCGATCGCCAGCGGCCCCGGCGAAGACGGCCGACACTGGGCGACCTGGGAAGACCCGTTCATGAAACCGGCGTACCTGTTTGCGCTGGTGGCCGGTGACTTGTGGTGCGTTGAAGACAGCTTCACCACCATGACCAACCGCAACGTGGCGCTGCGCATCTACGTCGAGCCGGAAAACATCGACAAGTGCCAGCACGCCATGAACAGCCTGAAGAAGTCGATGCGCTGGGACGAAGAGGTCTACGGTCGCGAGTACGATCTGGACATCTTCATGATCGTCGCCGTGAACGACTTCAACATGGGCGCGATGGAGAACAAGGGCCTCAACATCTTCAACTCCAGCGCCGTGCTGGCCCGTGCCGAAACCGCTACCGACGCCGCGCACCAGCGCGTTGAAGCGATCGTCGCTCACGAATACTTCCACAACTGGTCGGGCAACCGCGTGACCTGCCGCGACTGGTTCCAGCTGTCGCTCAAGGAAGGCTTCACGGTGTTCCGCGATGCCGGTTTCTCCTCTGACATGAACTCGGCCACGGTCAAGCGCATTCAGGACGTGGCGTACCTGCGTACCCACCAGTTCGCCGAAGATGCAGGTCCCATGGCCCACGCCGTGCGCCCGGACAGCTTCATCGAGATTTCCAACTTCTACACCCTGACCGTGTACGAAAAGGGCTCGGAAGTGGTCGGCATGATCCACACCCTGCTGGGCGCCGAAGGCTTCCGCAAAGGCAGCGACCTGTACTTTGAACGCCACGACGGCCAGGCCGTGACCTGCGATGACTTCATCAAGGCCATGGAAGATGCCAACGGCGTCGACCTGACCCAGTTCAAGCGCTGGTACAGCCAGGCCGGCACACCTCGTCTGGCGGTGAGCGAGTCTTACGACGCCGCCGCGAAAACCTACAGTCTGACCTTCCGCCAGAGCTGCCCGGAAACCCCGGACAAGGTTGAAAAACTGCCGTTCGTGATCCCGGTGGAGCTGGGCCTGCTCGACAGTCAGGGCAACGAGATTGCCCTGCGTCTGTCCGGTGAAGCCTCGGCCCAAGGCACTAGCCGAGTGATCTCGGTGACCGAAGCCGAACAGACGTTCACCTTCGTCGACATCGCCGAACAGCCGCTGCCGTCGTTGCTGCGTGGCTTCTCGGCGCCGGTGAAACTGAGCTTCCCGTACAACCGCGATCAACTGATGTTCCTGATGCAGCATGACACCGACGGTTTCAACCGCTGGGATGCCGGTCAGCAACTGTCGGTGCAGGTGCTGCAAGAGTTGATCGGCCAGCAGCAGAAGGGCGAAAGCCTGGTGCTCGACCCACGTCTGGTTTCCGCGCTGCGCACCGTGCTGTCGGACGAGTCGCTGGATCAGGCGATGGTCGCGGAAATGCTCTCGCTGCCAAGCGAAGCCTACCTGACCGAAATCAGCGAAGTCGCCGACGTGGACGCGATCCACACCGCCCGCGAATTCGCCCGTCAGCAACTGGCGGACAATCTGTTCGAGGCGCTGTGGCTGCGTTATCAGGCCAACCGCGACCTGTCGAAGCAAACCCCGTACGTGGCCGAGGCCGAGCACTTCGCCCGTCGCGCGTTGCAGAACATCGCGCTGTCTTACCTGATGCTCAGCGGCAAGCCGGAAGTGCTGGCGGCAACGCTGGAACAGTTCGACAGCTGCGACAACATGACCGAGCGCCTGACCGCGCTGGCGGTGCTGGTCAACTCGCCGTTCGACGAGCAGAAAGCGACCGCACTGGCCAGTTTCGCCGAGCACTTCAAGGACAATCCGCTGGTCATGGATCAGTGGTTCAGCGTGCAGGCCGGCAGCACCTTGCCGGGCGGTCTGGAGCGGGTGAAAGCGCTGATGCAGCACCCGGCGTTCAACATCAAGAACCCGAACAAGGTGCGTGCGCTGGTCGGTGCGTTCGCCGGGCAGAACCTGATCAACTTCCACGCGGCGGACGGTTCGGGTTATCGCTTCCTGGCGGATCTGGTGATCGAACTGAACGGCTTCAACCCGCAGATCGCGTCGCGTCAATTGGCGCCGCTGACGCGCTGGCGCAAGTATGACGGTGCTCGTCAGGCGCTGATGAAGGCGGAGCTGGAGCGGATTCTGGCTTCGGGGCAGCTGTCTAGTGATGTTTATGAGGTGGTTAGCAAGAGCTTGGCTTGAGGCTGGTCGTTTGGGGTTGGTCTTGAGATGGTGTTTCAACTTTAGATCCAGCCCTCACCCTAACCCTCTCCCGGAGGGAGAGGGGACTGATTGCGGGATGCTTCAGATTTACGCCGACCTGATCCTGCTTTACCGAATCTATAATCGACTCGATTCTTCAGGTCGATGTATCGCGCAATACACCTCGGTCGGCTCCCTCTCCCTCGGGGAGAGGGCTGGGGTGAGGGGGTTGGGTTTCAGCTCCACCGCATTACTTCCGCAGAACCGGCTATAAAAAACGCCGCTCGATGAGCGGCGTTTTTTGTGGGTGGATGAAAAAGGTTTATTGGCGCAAATCAAATCGATCCAGATCCATCACCTTCGCCCAAGCGGCAACGAAGTCGTTGACGAACTTTTCCTTCGCATCGGAGCTGGCATACACCTCGGCCAGCGCCCGCAGTACGGCGTTGGAACCGAATACCAGATCGACCCGGGTCGCCGTCCATTTCACGCTGCCGGTTTTACGGTCGCGGCCTTCGAACTCGGTTTTCGACGTCGGTTTCCATTCCACGCCCATGTCCAGCAGGTTGCGGAAGAAGTCGTTGGTCAGCGAACCGGGTTTGTCGGTGAACACCCCGTGTTTCGTCTTGCCGACGTTGGTGTCCAGCACACGCAGGCCGCCGATCAGCACTGTCATTTCCGGGGCGGAAAGGGTCAGCAGTTGTGCCTTGTCGATCAGCAACGCTTCGGCCGGCACGCGGTAGGTGTTGGCGGCGTAGTTGCGGAAGCCGTCGGTGTGCGGTTCGAGGAAGCCGAACGACTCGACGTCGGTTTGCTCCTGAGTCGCATCGGTGCGCCCCGGATTGAACGGCACGGTCACCGTGTGCCCGGCATTTTTCGCCGCTTGCTCGACCCCGGCATTACCGGCCAGCACGATCAGGTCCGCCAGCGAGACTTGCTTGCCCGACGCCCCGGCGTTGAACTCGTTCTGAATGCCCTCGAGGACTTTCAGCACCTTGTCCAGTTGCTCAGGCTGGTTGGCCTGCCAGAATTTCTGCGGTGCCAGACGCAGACGCCCGCCATTGGCGCCGCCGCGTTTGTCCGAACCCCGGAAGGTCGATGCGGCCGCCCAGGCGGTGGAGACCAGTTCCGAAACGGACAGCCCCGACGCCAGTATTTTGCCTTTCAGCGCCCTGATATCGCTGTCGTCCACCAGTGGATGCGTGGCCTCGGGAATCGGGTCCTGCCAGAGCAATTCTTCCTGGGGCAATTCCGGGCCGAGATAGCGTGACAGCGGGCCCATGTCGCGATGAATCAGCTTGTACCAGGCCCGGGCGAAGGCATCGGCCAGTTGATCGGGATTGGCCAGGAAGCGCCGCGAAATCTTCTCGTAGGCCGGGTCGAAACGCAGGGCCAGGTCGGAGGTGAGCATGGTCGGGTCGATGCGTTTGTTCGGGTCGTGGGCGTGGGGAATGGTGCCGGCCCCGGCGCCGTTTTTCGGTTTCCACTGATGGGCACCGGCCGGGCTTTTGGTCAGTTCCCACTCGAAGCCGAACAGGTTTTCCAGGTAGTTGTTGCTCCACTTCGTCGGGGTGGTGGTCCAGGTCACTTCCAGGCCGCTGGTGATGGTGTCGGCGCCTTTGCCGGTGCCGAAGCTGTTTTTCCAGCCCAGGCCTTGTTCTTCGAGGCCGGCGGCTTCCGGTTCCGGGCCGACGTTATCGGCGGGGCCGGCGCCGTGGGTCTTGCCGAAGGCGTGGCCGCCGGCGATCAGGGCGACGGTTTCCTCGTCGTTCATGGCCATGCGGCCGAAGGTTTCGCGGATATCCTTGGCCGAGGCCACTGGGTCGGGATTGCCTTCCGGACCTTCCGGGTTCACGTAGATCAGGCCCATCTGCACGGCGGCGAGCGGGTTCTCGAGGTTGCGTTCGCCCTGATTGGTGCGGCTTTCCTCATTGCCGTGTTCGGCAGGTTCCGCGACCAGTGTTCCTTCGCCCGGCGGCTGCATGGATTCCGGGTCCTTGCCGTAGCGGTTGTCGCCGCCCAGCCATTTGTTTTCCGAGCCCCAGTACACGTCTTCGTCCGGTTCCCAGACATCCGCGCGGCCACCGGAGAAACCGAAGGTCTTGAAGCCCATGGATTCCAGCGCGACGTTGCCGGTGAGCACGATCAGGTCGGCCCAGGAAATGTTGCGGCCATACTTTTGCTTGATCGGCCACAGCAGGCGGCGGGCCTTGTCGAGGCTGACGTTGTCCGGCCAGCTGTTGAGCGGGGCGAAGCGTTGCTGGCCGGAGCCGGCGCCACCACGGCCGTCAGCGGTGCGATAGGTGCCGGCGCTGTGCCAGGCCATGCGGATGAAGAGCGGGCCGTAGTGGCCGAAGTCCGCTGGCCACCACTCCTGGGAGTCGGTCATCAGCGCCGTCAGATCGCGTTTGAGAGCCTGGAAATCCAGGCTTTTGAAAGCCTTGGCGTAGTCGAAGTCCTTGCCCATCGGATCGGATGCGGGCGAGTGCTGACTCAGGATTTTCAGGTTCAGTTGATTCGGCCACCAATCGCGGTTCGTCGTGCCACCGCCGGCGGCGTGATTGAACGGGCATTTCGATTCATTTGCCATGTTCGGGTCCTTATCAGGTCTTCTGCGGCCGGCTCGTGCCGACTTCGGAGTAGTAAGGCTAGACCCGACTCGGCGAGTCAGCTAATAGGCCGACTATTGGTGCGTGATAGGCGCAGTCTCTTACCCGAAGTGTCGGCAGCGAATACCGGGCAGGGCGCTGAAACACCCGTGCTTGAGCCATGGTTTGCAATTGTGTGGAAGAAACGTGATGGCCATTAGAAATGTTATTGTATAACATGAAAATGATTTCATCTGATCGATGCCGGCAACACACCCTCTGTAGCGCTGGCCTCGATCCTCACTTTTCTGCCTGACGGATTCCTGAAATGCCTTCCCGTTTCCACACCTTCCAACCCCGCCTGACGCTTATGGCCTCGGCGCTGCTGATCGCTTCGCCCGCATTCGCCGCCGACCCGCTGGAGCTGCAACCGCAAGTCATCACCGGCAATCCGCTGGGCAGTCAGACGCTGGCCTCACCCTCGACCGTGTTGAGCGGCGACAGCCTGACGCTGCAGCAAAAGGGCAGCCTCGGCGAAACCCTGAACAATCAGCCGGGTGTGTCGTCGTCCTACTTCGGCCCAGGTGCCAGTCGCCCGATCATTCGCGGGCAGGACGGTGATCGCATTCGCATCCTGCGCAACGGCGTCGGCGCGCTGGACGCCTCGTCGCTGTCCTACGATCACGCGGTGCCGCTGGATCCGGTCAACGTCGAGCGCATCGAAATCGTCCGTGGCCCGGCGGCCTTGCTGTACGGCGGCAGCGCGATCGGCGGGGTGGTCAACACCTTCGACAACCGTATCCCGACCGAAGTCATCGAAGGCATTCACGGTGCCGGCGAGTTGCGCTACGGCGGCGCCGACACCACCCGCAGCAGCGCCGGTAAGCTCGAAGCCGGCAACGGCCAGTTCGCCTTGCACCTGGACGCCAGCGCCCGCGAATTCAATGACCTTAAAATCCCCGGCTACGCCAAGACCGGTCGTGAGCGGGCGAACGACGATGGCGATTCGAAGAAGCATCGGCTGGCCAACAGCGATGGTCGTCAGGACGGCGGTGCGGTGGGCGGGTCTTACACCTGGGATGACGGTTACGCGGGGCTGTCGTACAGCAATTACGATTCCAACTACGGCTCGCCGGCCGAAGACGACGTGCGCATCCGCATGGAGCAGGAGCACTACGCGTTCGCTTCGGAAATCCGCAACCTCGACGGCCCGTTCAGCTCGGTTAAGTTCGACGCTGGTTACACCGATTACCAGCACCGGGAAATCGAGGGCGGCGAGGTCGGCACCACGTTCAAGAACAAGGGTTACGAGGCGCGGGTCGAGGCCCGGCATCAGCCATTGGGGCCGTTCAACGGGGTGATTGGCGCGCAGGTCAGCCGCAACGAATTCTCGGCGCTGGGCGAAGAAGCGTTTGTGCCGCACACCGATACCGACGCCGGTGCACTGTTCATTCTCGAAGAGCTGCAAGCCACGGATCGTCTGCTGTTCACCCTCGGCGGACGCCTCGAACACACCACGGTCGACCCGGACGCCAAAGGCAACGAGCGTTTCGCCAATGCCGATCGCTCCAGCAGCTTCACCGCCGGCAGCCTGTCATCCGGTGCGGTGTACACGCTGACGCCGGTCTGGTCGGTCGCCGCCACGCTCGGCTACACCGAACGCGCGCCGACGTTCTATGAGCTTTACGCCAACGGCGCCCACGTCGCCACCGGCACTTATGAAGTCGGGGACGCGGGGCTGTCGAAAGAGAAAGCCGTCTCCAGCGACCTGGCCCTGCGTTTCGACAACGGTACGCACAAGGGCAGCGTCGGCGTGTTCTACAGCCACTTCTCAAATTACATCGGATTGCTCAGCACTGGACGCACGCTGAATGACGAAGGGGAGGAGGACGCCGACGGCATCCCCGAATACACCTACTCCGGCGTCCGGGCGCGCTTCAGCGGTATCGAAGCGCAGGATCGCTGGACCCTTGGCGAAAATGCCTACGGCAAGTTTGCGCTGGAGCTGTCGGGCGACTACACCCGCGCCAAGAACCTCGACAACGGCCAGGACCTGCCGCGCATCGCACCACTGCGGTTGAACACCGGTCTGTTGTGGGAGCTGGATCGCTGGCAGGCGCGGATCGATGTGGAACACGCCAGTTCCCAGCACCGGGTGCCGGACAATGAAAGCAGCACCGACGGCTACACCACGCTGGGGGCTAATGTGGGTTATCACTTTGATGTCGGCCAGAGCAAATGGCTGGCCTTCGTCAATGCCGAGAACCTGACCAACCAGACCGCACGTTATGCCAGCTCGATCCTGCGGGATATTGCGCCGGCAGAAGGGCGCAGCATTCAGGTCGGTCTGCGCACCACGTTCTGATCCTTCACACCGGACGGGCGCCAGCGTCGTTGCGACGCTGGCGTTCACCTCAACTCGATTGAGCGGTGTCTTCTTCCGGGATCTCGTCCAGCAGATCCTGTTGCCCCGGCAGTTCGGTGATCACGCTGAAATCACTGACCTCCACGGCGCCCAGGCCATACCCCAACAAGTGAAACGAAAACGCCTTGCGCGGTTGCGGGTTGTCGAAGCTGAAATCCATCTCCAGCGGCTGATCCGCCGTGGCGACCATCTCGGTCGGCAGGCCCAGTTGCACGTCCTGTTCGAACTCCTTGGCCTTGAGCTGAATGTACGCCGCCTGCTGCGGATCGACCGAACGCACGGTCAGGCGCACGCGGGTGTGGGAGCCTTTGGGCATCTCCAGGTATTGCGCGCCGATCAGGTTGTCGGCCCAGTCGTCCTTGATCTGTGCTTGCAGCGGAATGACGTTGGCGCTGCCGAACTGGTAGCGCTGGTTCAGCGGGGTACGCAGCAGCGACAGATCCAGGGCCGAGGCGCGGGCAGCGATGTCCCGGGCATTCTGGCCGCTGGCGTTGCCCTTGAACGTGGCGCTTTCGGCGATGAATCCTTCGCTGGCGTAATTGCGGCAACGGCGCGGCATGTCGCATTCAGTCAGCAGGCCGCGACCGTCGTGATAGCGCAGCTTGCCGTTGGTGAACGACATGATTTCGCGGCCCGAATCGTAATCGCGAAACAGCGAGCGACCGCTGAGGGCGGAGGGCACCGGAAAGTCGAAGTAATCCAGAATCGACGCGCTCAGATCGACGTGACCGTAGACCCCGGCGTTCAGGCGCGGCAGTTGCGCCTGCTCCGGCGCGAGGGTCAGGTTGAAGCCCCAGGACGACGCGAGGCGTACGCCGTCGATGCCGTGGGACTCGTCCGAAGTGATCACCACCAGCGTGTCTTTCAGCACGCCCTGGCGTTCGAGGCCGCTGAGAAACTGCTCCAGCGCATCGTCCAGATAACCGACGGCGGCCTGCTTGGGCGTGTCGTAGCGTTGCAGGTAATCCTCCGGCGCGGAGTAGGGCTGGTGAGTGCCGACGGTCAGCAGCGTGAGCATCCACGGCTGTTTCTGCTTCTTCAGTTCGCCGACGTATTTCAGTGCGCCTTCGAAAAACGCCTTGTCATCCTTGCCCCACGGGAATTCCAGGTAGTTGGCGTTGGTGAACCATTCCAGGCCATGGGTCGCATCGAACCCGATGTGCGGCATGATCTTGTCTTTGGCCATGAACCGCAGCCCTGCGCCTTGCAGGTAATGGGTGGCAAAACCGTGCTGACGCAACTGGGCCGGCAGGCACGCCTGATTGCGCTCGTGTTGGGTCAGCATTTCCACGCCTTTGGGCGTGCCGTTGTCGAGTTTGTCGTAATCGCCGCAGAGCATGGCGTACAGACCGCGAATGGTCTGATGGGTGTGCAGCACGTAATCCGGAGTGTTCATGCCGCGCTCGGCCCAGCGGCTGAGGTTGGGCATCAGGTCTTCCTGATAATGGCTGCCGATGGCCTGGCGATTGGCGCCGATGTAGGCGCCGGGAATGCCTTCGAGCGCGACGATCAGGACATTGCGCGCCTGGCCCTTGGCCGCCAGCAGCGGATGACCGTTCAGATCGACATCGGTGAGCCCGGCCATCGGTGGGGGCTCGACCTGGGTGTCGCCGTCCAGCCATTCTTCGGCCTGCATCTGCACGTCGGCGACCTGCGCGGCGAGCAGTTGGTGCGGCAGGTTGTACAGACGCCACGGGTCGGCATCGCTCGGGTTTAAGTGCTGCGCGCCCCAGTACGCGGAGAACAGCAGTACCGGCGTCGCCCAGGCTGCGCGGGGCAGAGCGGGGAACTTTGTCGCGCGTCGAGTCCAGTGACTCAGCAACCAAAAGGCCAGAGCCACCAGCAGCGCAACCGCCACACCGGGATGGGCGAATCCGCCGCCAGTGGAGTTTTCCACGAACTGCGGGTCGATCAGGTAATGCAGGTCTGCCACGGTCGGCAAGCGCCCGACCGCGCTGACCAGTTCCGCGGTCGCCACCGCCAGCAATCCCCAGAACAGCAGCACCGGTAGCGCCAGCCACCAGGGACGACGATGCAACAGCACCACCAGCAGACTGCCGATGGCCAGATCCGACAGATAACCGAACAGGCTCGACCAGCCGAGCGCCGCGCGAAGGCACACCGGCACGATCAGTACCAGGAAAACCAGAGAAAGAAGGCGGGCATCCAGGCGCCGCAGCCGTTGAAAAAGAGCGCTCACAAAAAAAGACCTTCCAGCCATTAAACCGTCATAAAAGTGTGGGCGATGATACCAAGGGTGGGCTGTCTGATCGCCTTTTTAAACGGCTGGGTGATCGGGTCCCGAAAGGCGCTGTTAACCACCCGGATGAGCTGGGGCCTTGATCGGGGACCGTCTCGGCGGTTTTCCGGCCTGAGTGCGGCGGCGGTTTTATTGTTTCAGGCTGTTTAAGCGGCATTCACCTGCTTGTGACATTGCCCCCCCGAAGCGGTCAGCGTAAAGGCATCGGCGAGCAGCGGGTTGCAGCGGTGTTCGATGGCTAGGGCGCGGACTTGCAAGTGTTTCTGCAAGGCTGACGTTCAGGTGATATCAATATGCGATAACGGTATTTAAATTTCGTTTTTTATAGCGATAAAGTCCGGCCTCACAGATTTTCCTGGAAATCACTGCGAGGTTGTCATGGCCCTACCGTTCAAACGTTCTGCACTGACGCTGCTGGCGGCTTCGCTGGCTGGTTCGCTACTCGGCAACACCGCTCAGGCCGAAGGCAAGATCAGCATCGCCCAGCAATTCGGCATCGGTTATCTGATTCTGGATGTGGTGCGCGATCAGCACTTGATCGAGAAGCACGGCAAGGCCCAGGGCCTGGACATCAAGGTCGACTGGAACAGCATTTCCGGCGCCACCGCCATGAACGAAGCGTTGCTCACCGGATCGCTGGACGTGGTCTCGGCCGGCGTGCCGCCGATGCTCACCGTGTGGGATCGCACCAAGGGCAAGCAGAACGTCAAGGCCATCGCTTCGCTGGGTTCGATGCCCAACTACCTGCTGACCAACAACCCGAACGTGAAAACCCTCAAAGACTTCAGCGACAAGGATCGCATCGCCGTACCAGCGGCGGGTGTGGGCTTCCAGTCGCGCACGCTGCAGATCGAAACGGCCAAGGAATTCGGCAATGACCAATACAAGAAATTCGACGACATCTCCGTCAGCCTGCCGCACCCGGATGCCACGGCCGCATTGATCGCCGGCGGCTCGGAAATCAACGCGCACTTCTCCAGCCCACCGTTCCAGTACCAGGCGTTGCAGAATCCCAACGTGCATAAAGTGCTGAGTTCCTACGACGTGCTCGGCGGCCAGGCCACGTTCAACGTGCTCTACACCACGGAAAAATTCCACGACGAAAACCCGAAAACCTACAAGGCGTTCTACGACGCCCTGGCCGAGGCCGAGAAGATCATCAAGGCCGACAAACCTGCGGCGGCTCAAGCTTACATTCGGGTTGAACAGTCAAAGCTGCCGCTGGCGCTGGTGGAGAAAATCGTCACCGATCCGGAAATCGATTTCACCGTGGTTCCGCAGCGCACCTATATCTATGCAGAGAAGTTGCAGGAGCTGGGTGTGCTGAAAAACAAGGCGGACAGCTGGAAGGATTATTTCTTTGAAGAGGCGCATGGCGGGGCGGGGAGTTGAACACTCGTCTTTTCTGAACAGTCCGCACGTCCGTTCGCCGGGTGAGCGACAAACCCGCGTCTATAGTGAGAGGGCTGTGTGAAACGGGTGGCGCACCTCAAGCTGCGACGGGAGGCGCCGAGTGAACAATCTGCTGTTTTTCATTCAGGAGATCGCCATGAGTCAGATCGAAAAAATCCTCTACACCGCGAAAACCCACACCACCGGCGGACGTGACGGCGCATCGCGCAGTTCCGACGGGATCCTCGATGTAAAACTGTCTTCGCCCGGCTCCAGTGGCGGCGGGACCAATCCGGAACAATTGTTCGCAGCAGGCTGGTCGGCGTGTTTCATCGGCGCGATGAAAGCGGTGGCGGGGCAGCAGAAAATCAGCCTGCCAGCGGACCTGGCGGTGGATGCCGAAGTGGACCTGGGTACCAACTCGGGAGGGTATCTGTTGCAGGTGCGACTGAATGTAAGCCTGCCGGGCATGGAGCGCGGCGCGGCGCAGCAGCTGGTGGATGCGGCGCATCAGGTGTGCCCGTACTCCAAGGCCACGCGCAACAATATCGAGGTCGAATTGAAACTGGTCTGATATCCAGATGCAAAAGGGGCGGCATGATCGTCGATCATGCCGCCCCTTTTGTTTTTTGAAGCCGTAAATCTGTCCGTCGACGATCAATGCATCTTGCTGTGATCGTGGCCTTCCATGGTCAGCGCCTTGACCGGCGCTTTCACTTCAACGGTTTCCTTTTCGCCCTTGGCGTTTTCCACGGTCAGGGTCAGCGGCACGCTGTCGCCTTCCTTCAGCTGAGCGGTCAGGCCCATCAGCATCACATGGTAACCATTCGGGTCGAAGTTGACGGCCTTGCCCGCTGGCAGGTCGACCGATTTCACTGGGCCCATGCTCATCACGTCGTTCTTCATGGTCATCTCATGGATCTGCACGTCCTTGGCCGCTGGCGAGGCAACGCTGAGCAGCTTGCTGTCGCTGTCGGCGGTGACGGTCATGAACGCGCCGCTGGCCGACTGGTTCGGCACGGTCGCACGCACCCAGGCGTCGTCGACCCTGGTCTGCGCCGATACCTGGAAAGCCAGGCCCAGCAGGGACAGGCCCAGTGCGGCACGTTTGATGTGGTTCAGAAAAGGGTTCATCAGCAGACCTCCATGACGGTAAGCAAATCTTCCGTGCACTCTTGTGCAGAAAGCGATTGAGACAGGCCCACACGCAACGTGCCCCGGGTGTCGTAGACATAGCTGGTGGCGGTGTGGGAAAGGGTATAGGTGTCGCCGGCCGGGACTTTTTCGTAGAACACGTCGAATTCCTTGGCGGTGGCCTTGGTTTCTTCGAGGGTGCCGTACAGCGCGACGAAGCTTGGATCGAAGGTCTTGACGTAGGCGTCGAGGATTTCCGGGGTGTCGCGTTCCGGGTCGAGGGTGATGAACACCACTTGCAGGATGTCGCCGTCCTTGCCCATCAGCTTCTTGATTTTTGCGGCGCGGGCCAGCGTCGTCGGGCAAATCGCCGGGCACTGGGTGAAACCGAAGAAGATCATCGGCATCAGGCCGCGAAAGCTCGACAGCGTCACGGTGTTGCCTTCGGTGTCCTTGAGCTTGAAGGTGCGTCCGAGGATCTTGTCGCTCAGATCCTTGCCGTACTTGTACGACAGTTCGCCGCGGGTGTCGCAGCCGGCGAGCAGGCCGAGACCGAGTACGCCCATTCCCGCAAGCACCTTGCGGCGAGTCAACAAAGCCGTCATTTCATACCGCCCTTTGGAGCCCGCCGGTCGGCAGGACAGGCGGGGGGGTTAACCGTAAAAGCGGCGCATGATACCAAAATGATCCGGCAGGTCGGTTTTTGATCACCTGTCAATGTCGGAACAGGCGACAAAAGGTGTAAGAAAAAATGACTCAAGGCGATGGTGGAAGCGGCTCGACCGGGCTCCAGCCACCACCCAGCGCGGTGTACAGATTCACTTGCGCCACCAACTGCGCCAACCGATCGGTAATCAGCCCTTGCTGGGAACTGAACAGCGAACGCTGGGCATCGAGGAACGTCAGGCTGCTGTCGACGCCGCTTCGATAGCGGTGCTGCGCCATGTCGTAGTAATCCTGGGTCGCCTGCACCAGATCGCGTTGGGCCTGGAGTTGCTGTTCGTAGGTCTGGCGCGCCGCGAGGCCGTCGGACACTTCCTGGAATGCCGTCTGAATGGTCTTTTCGTACTCGGCGACGCTGATGTCCTTCTGCAGCTTCGCGTAATCCAGGCTGGCGCGCAGACTGCCGGCGCTGAAGATCGGCAGGTTGATCTGCGGCTGGAATGTCCAGGCACCGGAGCCGCCCTTGAACAGCCCGGACAGATCGCGGCTGGATGTCCCGGCATTGGCGGTCAGGCTGACACTCGGGAAAAACGCCGCCCGCGCCGCGCCAATGTTGGCATTGGCGGCGCGCAGTTTGTATTCGGCCTGGAGAATGTCCGGCCGGCGTTGCAGCAAGTCCGAGGGCAGTCCGGCCGGCACGGTTGCCACCAGATCACTGTCCAGCGGACGCGCCGGCAGGTTTTCCGACACTGGCGCACCCACCAGCAGCGTCAGGCTGTTCAAGTCCTGGGCGACCTGACGCTGATAACGGGCCAGGCTCGCGCGGGTGCTGTCGACACTGGTCTGCGCCTGAATCTGATCCAGCGCCGAGGACTTGCCGGCCTCGCGGTTGCGGGTGGTCAGGTGCAGGCTTCGTTCGTCGGCGGCCAGCGTTTCCCGGGCCAGCGCCAGCAACTCCTGATCGGCGCGCCAGGTCAGGTACGCGTTGGCGACGTTGGCCACCAGACTCAATTGCGCACTGCGCCGGGCCTCTTCGGTGGACAGCCAGGTCAGCAGCGCCTGCTCGCTGAGGCTGCGCACCCTGCCGAAGAAGTCCAGTTCATAGGCGCTGATGCCCAGATTCACCGAGTAGGTCGAGGTGATCGCCGCCTTGGTGCGGGTCACGCTGGACGGCAGCCGCTGACGCAGCTCGTTGGCGTTGGCCGACACCGCCGGCAGCAGGTCGGCGCGCTGGATGCGGTATTGCGCCTGAAACGCCTCGACATTCAGGGCAGCTACCCGCAGATCGCGATTGTTGACCAGCGCGCTTTCAATCAATTGCTGCAACGCCAGATCATTGAACAGCGCGCGCCAGTCTTCCACCCGGGGCGTGACCGGGGATTGCGCGGCATACGCCGGACCTTGCGGATACTGCGCAGCGCTCGGCGATGCCGGTCGCTGGTAATCGGGAATCAGTGAGCAACCGCCCAGCAGCAGCGCAGCGGACAGCAGGGAAATCGGCAATCTGAACATCAAACAGCCTCGTTCACGAATGAGAGCGGACGCCGGGCGCCCGTGATGAGAAAAACGCCGGATCAGGCCCCGGCCATCCATTTCGCCAGACCGTGTCGCCCGCTGACCCCAAGCTTGGCGGCCGCGCGCTTGAGGTAGGTCTCGATCGAGCTGTTCTTGACCCGCAGCTTTTCCGCCATCTGCGGCACGGTGCCGCCGGTCAGCAGACCCAGGCAGACTTCTTTCTCGCGCACCGACAAGGTGATGTCGCCCAACGCCAGGCGTTCGTCGAACACCTGTTGCAACGGCGTCTGGGGTTGATCGGCTTGTGGCGCGCGGGGTTGGCGGGCGATGGCTTGTCGACTGATGTGCGCGTGGCGCTCGATCAAGGGCAACAGGGTGTCGGACAGGCGCTTGAGAAACGACAGCTCCGGCAGGGAAAACACCCGATGCGTGTGGGGACGGTAGAACGAAATGACGCAACGGCGATTGGACGTGCGAGACACCAGATTGCATTGGTGGACGCTGTGGTGCGGGTGTCGATGCTGGAGCGAGGCTTTCAGTTGAATCAGTAGCGAGTCGTTCATCTCGATCATCTGTTGCAGCAACGGGTGGTCGTCCGGGTGCTGCAACGGATCCGGGGGCGGAAAGGTGTCCGGCAAACCGGCACTGCCCAACGCCTTGATCTCGACCACGCTTGAGTCCCGTTCATCCAGGGTCCATTCACTGAGATGGACGCGATTGACGGGTACGAGGTTGTCGACCAACTGGAACATGTTCGTGGCAAAACGCTCGTTGCCGGTGCTGGCGATCAACTCCCCCAGCTGCCAATAAAAGTGCGGATTTTCCATGTTGCGAAGACTGCCGGTCAGATTCATATCCTTGTCATCCCTGATTTAGAGCCATTGCCGAATCGTCTGCCGTGCATGCACCCCTGAAGCGCCCACCCAGTCTTTTCTCCTTGAAATCGTCTGGAGCGGGATTTAAGCCTATGCATTTGTCCTACGTCTGTAGGGGAAAACAGGGACACAAAGTGCCACCATTTCCGAAAAAATGGCGTCACGTTTCTGTCAGGTGAATGTGCAAGGTCGCGTAGTCCGTGACTGTACGGTCTAGTACGAACCCCGAAATCCGGGGATCGGACCGCCGCACCCTTCAGTGCGGGACGCTAGCGGGCAGGCAAGTGTGGCGATTGTCCTACAGGATTTTCAGTCATTTCTTTCCGAACTTTTAGGGAAATCGCTGACTTCTCAGGCCCTGTTGGCTCGCACAACTGTACAAAGTGGGGAGTGTTGTCCGGGTTTTTCGTGTCACGCGGATTTCGGGGCCGATGCTTGAATACGCGCCAAATCACGTGAGATGGATCTTATGAACCAATTTGCTGCCGATGCGGCGGACGGTCTGTCCGCGATCTCCGAGGCCTTCCCGTTGACCGCTGCGCAGCGTGACATCTGGCTCGACCAACTGCGTCAGGGGAATTCGCCGATGTACAACATCGGTGGCTATGTCGAACTGACCGGGTCGCTGGATCCGGCGCTGATGCAGGCGGCGCTTGAAGGTCTCGTGGCCCGGCATGACGCGATGCGCACCAGCCTGCTGCCGGGGGCCGGCGATGATGGGCTGCCGTTGCAGCGTTTTGCCAGGTCCATGCCGGTGCCGATGCCGGTGCACGATTTACGCAGCCATCCCGATCCATACGCCGCAGCGCGCCAACTGACGCAGGAAAACATCGAGCAGCTGTTTACGCTGGACGGCGGGCCGTTGTTCCGGTTTCGTCTGCTCTGGCTCGATGATAACTGCCATTGGCTGTCACTCCAGGCCCACCACCTGATCGTCGATGGCTGGGGTTTCGGCGAGATGCTCAAATCCCTCGACGAGATCTACAACGCGCTGGCGCTCGGGCAATTGCCGCCCGATTCGGCGCCGTCCTATGTCGATTTCATCCGTGACGATGCGCGGTATTTTCAGTCCGACCGTTACGCCCGTGACCGGGCGTATTGGCTGGACAAATACCAACATCGGCCCGAGCCGCTGTTGTTGCCGCGCTATCAGGAACGCTTTGCCAGCGCTGCGGCACCGACCCGGATTTTCTCGCAAGTCTTTCCGGCTCGCTTGCACGAGCGCATGAAGCAGGTGGCCCGAGAGTACGGCGCGTCGGCGTTTCATGTGTTGCTGGCAGCGATCCATGTGTATTTCAGCCGCAGCGCCCAGCGTGACGAATGGGTGGTGGGCGTGCCGCTGCTCAACCGCTCCGGCGCCCGGTTCAAATCGACCCTGGGGCTGTTCACCCAGGTCAGCGCGGTGCGCATGGGGTTTGGCCGCGAGTTGTCATTCAAGACGCTGGTCAAGGCGATTCACGACGAGTTGAAAAAAGACTTTCGCCACCAGCGTTTTCCCTTGAGCGAAATGAACCGTGCCCTCGGCTTGCTGCGCGAGGATCGCTCGCAGTTGTTCGAAGTGACCGTGTCCTATGAGCGCGATGCGCATGAATACCGCTACGGCGAGGCGCAGGGGCGGGTGGTCAAAGTGTCGAACCACGCAGAGGGCACGCCGTTGTCGGTGCACCTGCTGAGCAGCCGTGGTGACTACGAGGACAGTTTGTACATGGTGTACAACGAGGCCTACTTTGACGCCGAAGAAATCGCGGCGCTGAGCGGGCGCTTGCTGTGGGTGCTGGAGCAGGGGCTTGAAGACCCGGCGCTGATGGTGGGTGATTTCAGCCTGAGCCTGCCGACCGAATCGGCGCTCTTGCAGCAGTGGAACGACACACGCGCGCAATACCCTCAAAACCTGACCATTCACCAGCGCATCGAAACGCAAGCGGCGACACGACCGGATGCGGTAGCGGCTGAATCCCGAGGACAACGGCTGACCTATGCCGAGCTGAACCGACAGGCCAACGCCCTGGCCCATCATTTGATCGGGCTTGGCGTACGACCCGACGCCCGCGTGGCGCTGGTCGCGCGCCGAGGGCTGGACACGCTGGTCGCGCTGCTGGCGATTCTCAAGTCCGGCGCCGGTTATGTACCGGTCGATCCGGCTCATCCTGCGGAACGGCTGAGCTATTTATTGCGCGACACTGCTCCGGTCGTGGTCCTGACCCAGCGCGATCTGCGCGAACGTTTGCCGGTGCTCGACGTGCCGGTGATTGAAATCGACACGCGCGCCTGGCCGATCAACGATCTCAACCCTGACGTTTCGGGTCTGACCACTGCACATCTGGCCTACGTGATCTACACCTCCGGCTCCACCGGCCAGCCCAAGGGCGTGATGGTCGAGCATCACACGTTATCGAATCTGGTCGACTGGCATTGCACGGCCTTCGACCTGAGCGCCGGTCGCCACACTTCAAGTCTCGCCGGCTTCGGCTTCGACGCCATGGCCTGGGAAGTCTGGCCCGCGCTGTGTGCCGGCGCGACCCTGCACCTGGCGCCGTCCCGTGACGGCGGCGAAGACATTGACGCGCTGCTCGACTGGTGGCGTGCGCAACCGCTGGACGTGAGTTTTCTGCCGACCCCGATTGCCGAGTACGCCTTCAGCCGTCACCTCGAACACCCGACCTTGCGCACACTGCTGATCGGTGGTGATCGCCTGCGTCAGTTCAATCGCGAGCAGACGTTCGCGGTGATCAACAACTACGGCCCGACCGAAGCGACGGTGGTCGCCACCTCGGGCCGAATCGAGCCGGGCCGGACGCTGCACATCGGCAAACCCGTGAGCAATGCCACGGCCTATCTGCTGGATGACCGACAGCGTCCGGTGCCGATTGGCGTGGCCGGCGAGTTATACGTCGGTGGCGCCGGCGTGGCGCGGGGTTACTTCAACCGCCCTGAGCTGACCGCCGAACGTTTCCTCGACGATCCATTCAGCCGCCAGCCAAACGCACGTATGTACCGCACCGGCGACCTCGCACGCTGGCGCCAGGACGGCACTATCGAATACCTGGGCCGCAACGACGATCAGGTGAAAATCCGTGGCGTGCGCATCGAGCCCGGCGAAATCGAAGCGGCGTTGAGCAGCCATGAGTCGGTGCGCGATGCGGTGGTGCAGGTGCGCGACGGGCAATTGCTGGCCTGGTTCACCGAACGCCAGCCGCTGGATATCACGCAGCTGCATGCTCACCTCAAGACCCGTCTGCCCAGCGCGATGCTGCCATCGGCCTACGTGCGCCTGACGGCGCTGCCGCTGACGGCCAACGGCAAACTGGATCGTCAGGCGTTGCCGGCGCCGGGGCCGGAGGCGTTGATCCGCCGCGAATATGAAGCCCCGCAAGGCGACGTCGAAATCCTCCTGGCGCAGATCTGGGCCGAGGCGCTGCAAGTCGAAAAGGTCGGGCGTCACGATCACTTCTTTGAACTCGGCGGGCACTCGTTACTGGCGGTCAACCTGATCGAGCGCATGCGCCAGCTCGGCATGAGCAGCGATGTGCGCGTGCTGTTCGGCCAGCCGACCCTGGCGGCACTGGCCGCATCGGTGGGCACTGGTCGCGAGGTCGAAGTGCCGGCCAACCGTATTCCGTCAGGTTGCACGCAGATCACCCCGGATCTGTTGCCGTTGGTAGAACTGGATCAGGCCACCCTCGACCGGATCATCGCCACGGTGCCGGGCGGCGCGGCCAACGTGCAGGATATTTATCCGTTGGCGCCGTTGCAGGAAGGCATCCTTTATCACCACATTACCGCCGCGCAGGGTGATCCGTACCTGCTGCAGTCGCAGCTGGCGTTCGACAGTGTCGAGCGGGTCGAGGTTTATGCGGCGGCGCTGCGTCAGGTCATGGCGCGCCACGATATCCTGCGTACCGCCGTGGTATGGGAAGGCTTGACCAACCCGGTGCAGGTGGTCTGGCGCGAAGCCGAACTCCCGGTACAGGAAATCACCCTCGATCCGGCCGAGGGCGATGTCCTCACTCAATTGCACGAGCGCTTCGATGCCCGGCGTTATCGCATCGACGTCAGTCAGGCGCCGCTGATCCGGCTGATGTATGCCCGCGACCCGGCTCATGGGCGGATCGTGGCAATTCTGTTGTTCCATCATCTGGCGCTGGATCACATCGCGCTGGAAGTCCTGCGCCATGAAATGCGCGCCAATCTGCTGGGGCTCGACGAACCGCTGCCGCCGGCGGTGCCTTACCGCAATTACGTGGCGCAGACCCGGCTCGGTGTCAGCGAGCAGGAACATGAAGCGTTCTTCCGCGAGATGCTCGCCGACATCGACGAGCCGACCTTGCCGTTCGGCTTGCAGGATGTGCAGGGCGACGGGCGCGGCATCGATGAAGCCGTGCGCATGCTTGCGCCGGAACTGGATCGGCGTTTGCGCCTTCAGGCGCGGCAGGCAGGCGTCAGCGTGGCCAGCCTGATTCACCTGGCCTGGGCCCAGGTGCTGGCGGCGACCTCGGGGCAGGAGCACGTGGTGTTTGGCAGCGTTTTTATGGGCCGCATGCAAGGCGGCGAGGGCGCCGACCGGGCGCTGGGCGTGTTCATCAACACCTTGCCATTGCGGGTGGACATGAACCGTGGCGTGCGCGATGCGGTGCTGCTCACCCACGCCCGACTGACCGATTTGCTCGGGCACGAACATGCGTCACTGGCGCTGGCCCAGCGTTGCAGCGGCGTTGCGTCGCCGGCGCCGCTGTTCAGTGCGTTGCTCAACTATCGACACACCGACCTTGAGGCGCAGGAGTCGGCGTCGGACCCAGCCTGGCAAGGCATTCAGACCCTGGAGAATGAAGAGCGCACCAACTACCCGATGACGCTGAGCGTCGATGATCTGGGCAGCGCTTTGCAGATCACCACGCGAACCCTGATGAGCATCGGTGCGCAGCGAATCGGCGACTACGTGCAAACCGCGTTGCAGACGCTGGTGGATGCGCTGGAGCAAACTCCGCAACAGCCGCTGAATCGCTTGCCGATCCTGCCGGCGGCGGAGCTTGAGCAACTGCTGGTCGAGTTCAATGCCAGCGAAGTCGATTGCCCGCTCGATCAGCCGCTTCAGGTGTTGTTCGAGCAACAAGTACAGCGCAGACCCGACGCCATCGCGTTGCAGGCTGGCGAGCAACAATTGACCTATCGCCAGCTGAACGAAAAGGCCAACCGTCTGGCGCATCATCTACGCGAGCACGGCGTGCAGCCCGATTCGCGGGTGGCGATCTGTGTCGAGCGCAGCCCGGATCTGATAGTCGGCCTGCTCGGCATTCTCAAGGCCGGCGGTGCTTACGTGCCGCTGGATCCCGACTATCCGCTGGAACGCCTGCATTACATGCTGCAGGACAGCGCCCCGGTGGCGGTGCTGGTACACGAAACCACCCGCAATCTGTTGGGCGAGCCGGGTGTGCCGGTCATCGATTTCGACCGTTGCACCTGGCAGGGCGCCTCGACTGAAAACCTGCAAGTACCGGGTTTGAGCGCTTCAAACCTGGCCTACATGATCTACACCTCGGGCTCCACCGGCACGCCGAAGGGCGTGATGATCGAACACCGAAGCGCCTGCAACATGGTGCACTGGGGGTCGCAGATCAGCCCGCCGACCGAGCACGGCGCGCTGTTGCAGAAGGCGCCGTTCAGCTTCGACAGTTCGGTGTGGGAGATTTTCTGGCCGCTGTGTTCCGGCCTGCGGCTGGTGCTGGCGCGTCCCGACGGCAACCGCGATTCGGCCTATGTGACTCAGGTGATTCGTGAACGGCAGATCACCGTGGTCAAGTTCGTGCCGGCGTTGCTGCAACAGTTCATCGAACAGGACGATGTCAGCCAGTGCACCAGCCTGACCGACGTGCTCAATGGTGGCGGTGAGCTGACCGCCGCACTGGCCCGGCGTGTCCGCGAGCGCCTGCCGTGGGTGCGTCTGCACAACGTCTATGGCCCGACCGAAACCACGGTCGACAGCACCGGCTGGACGCTGGAACCGGATCAACCGGTGCCGGAAGCCGTGGTGCCGATCGGCAAGGCCCTGAGCAACACCCGGCTCTATGTGCTGGATGCCCACGATCAACCGGTGCCATTCGGTGTCAGCGGCCACCTGCATATCGGCGGTGTCGGGGTCGCGCGGGGTTATCTGGGGTTGCCGGGCATGCAGGCCGAGCGCTTCATCGACAGCCCGTTCGTGGCCGGTGATCGCTTGTACCGCACCGGCGATCTGGTGCGTTACCGGGCGGACGGCAACCTTGAATTCCTCGGCCGCAACGACTTCCAGATCAAGCTGCGCGGCTTGCGTCTGGAACCGGGGGAAATCGAAGCGCGGCTGATCGAGCACCCGGCGGTGCGTGAAGCGGTGGTGCTGGTGCGGGACGAGCGGCTGGTGGCGTATTTCACCGTGTGCGAAGGCTTCGACGTGCCTCCCATCGAAACCTTGCGCTCACACGTGCTTGAGCGCTTGCCGGAGTACATGGCGCCGGGTGCTTACGTGAAGCTCGACGCATTGCCCCTGACCCCCAACGACAAGGTCGACCGCAAGGCTTTGCCGGCACCGGGGGCAGAGGCGGTGCTCAGTCGCCGCTACGAGGCGCCCGAGGGCGAAGTCGAAATCCGGCTGGCGCAGATCTGGGCCGAGGTGTTGCAACTGGAGCAGGTCGGGCGCAACGACCACTTCTTCGAACTCGGCGGGCATTCGTTGCTGGCGGTCAGTCTGGTGGCGCGTATGCGTCAGGCCGGGCTGCACGTCGATGCGCGGACGCTGTTCAGCCAGCCGACCCTGGCCGCGCTGGCGGCTCAGACTTCGGCGCAGGCAAAGCAGGTAGAAGTCCCACAAACCACCATACCGACGCTCAACCGCAAGCGTCGGCTCTGAGGCGACATCGGCGTCGATTCGCGGTTCCCGCGGATCGACGCCATGACTGTCCGGTCACGGGGCTTGTCCCTGCTTCCCATGTCAGACACCCAAGCCCCGATGTTTTAGCTTTTCCAGGCTGCGCGCGGCCGCACGGACTCGCCGCTGCGCGCTCCTTTTTCCCGAATTTACAGCAGGTTACCCCCATGCAATTTCGCGAGCTGATGGCTGTTATTTCCACCCATGCGATCCGCCTTCAACAGGACGATGAAGACCTGGTCATTCTGGGCAACGACGACGCGCTGGACGACGCGTTGTGGGACAGCCTCGCCAAACACAAGGCGCAGTTGCTGGAGCTGGTGGCGAGCCACGGCGGCGACTGGTCGAGCCCGGCGCTGCGCATCACCCCGGACATGCTGCCGCTGGTGCAACTGGATCAGCTGGCCATCGACCGCATCGTCGCCACCGTGCCGGGCGGTGTGGCGAATGTGCAGGACATCTATCCGCTGGCGCCGTTGCAGGAGGGGCTGCTTTATCACCATCTCTCCGCGCCGGAGGGGGATCCCTACGTGTCGCAGGCGCGGTTCACGTTCGACAGTCGCGGACGGCTGGATACATTCACCGACGCGCTGCGTCGGGTGATCGGGCGCCATGACATTTTGCGCACCGCCATCCTCTGGGAGCATCTGGACGATCCCGTGCAGGTGGTCTGGCGTGAAGCCCCGCTGGTCAGTGAGGAAGTCGATCTGAATGATCGCGAGGACGTACTCGCGCAATTGCTGGCACGCCACGACCCGCAGTACTTTCGCCTCGACCTGCAACAGGCCCCATTGTTGCGGCTGGTGTTCGCCGAGGATCCGGCCAACGACCGGGTGGTCGCATTGTTGCTGTTCCATCACATGATCATGGATCACGTCGCGCTCGATGTGGTACGCCGGGAAATTCAGGCCTACCTGTCAGGCCGCGATGCCGAAGTCGCGAGGGCGGTGCCGTTTCGCGACCACCTGGCGAGGGCACGTCTGGAGTCGGATGAGCAAGCGCACCAGGCATTTTTTCGCGAGATGCTCGGCGACATCGACGAGCCGACGCTGCCCGGTGGCTTGCATGATGTTCAAGGTGACGGTCAGGGCATTGAGGAAGTCTCGTGCATGCTCGACAGCGATCTGAGCCAGTGCCTGCGTACCCAGGCGCGACAATCAGGCGTGAGCGTGGCGAGCCTGATGCACCTGGCCATGGCGCGGGTGCTGGGTCAGCTGTGCGGGCGCTCGGCGGTGGTGTTCGGCACCGTTCTGTTGGGACGGATGAATGCGGCTGACGGTGTCGAGCAAGCATTGGGGATGTTCATCAATACGCTGCCTTTGCGGGTGGATGTCGGCGGGTCGAGCGTTCATGACGGCGTGCTGGCGACGCACCGACGCCTGACCGCGCTGCTCGCTCATGAGCAGGCGTCCCTGGCACTGGCCCAGCGTTGCAGCGCCGTTGCGTTGCCGACGCCGCTGTTCAGCGCCATGCTCAACTACCGCCACAGCAGCGTGGAGGAAGTCGCCGAGGTGATCGAGCTGTCGCCGGGGGTGCACGTATTGGGCGCCCGCGAGCGCACCAACTACCCGCTGACGGTCAACATCGATGACCTTGGTCAGGACCTGCGCATCACGGTGCTGGCCGACGCGACGCTTGGCGCCTCCCGAATCGCCGGATACCTGCGCACGGCACTGGGCAGTCTTGTCGATGCGCTGCAGAACAACCCGCAAGCCGCATTGCACAGCCTCAACATCCTGCCGCCCGCCGAGCGTGAGCACTGGCTGTATGGCGTTAACTCACCGAGGGCGACGTTTCCCGATACGCCTTTGATCCATCAGCAGTTCGAAGCGCATGCGCACACTCGGCCCGAGGCGGTCGCGTTGCTGTTCGAGGGGCGTACTTACAGCTATGGAGCACTCAACCGACAGGCCAACCAGGTGGCCCATCGTTTGCTCGCCCTTGGCATCCGTCCGGATGACCGGGTAGCGATCTGCGTCGAACGCGGCCCGCAAATGATCGCCGGCCTGCTCGGCGTGCTCAAAGCGGGTGCCGGATATGTGCCGATCGATCCGGCTTATCCGCTGGAGCGCATCACCTTCACCCTGCAAGACAGTGCGCCGGTGGCGGTGCTGATGCAGGCCGCGACTCTGGACCGGATTGCCGGGCTATCCGTGCCGCAGATCGACCTCGATAACGACGATTTGCAGACCGAACCTGAATTCAACCCGCAGATCCCGGACTTGAATCCGGCGCATTTGGCTTACGTGATCTACACATCCGGCTCCACCGGGCTGCCCAAAGGGGTGATGGTCGAGCACCGCAACGTGGCACGCCTGTTTGGCGCGACCCACGATTGGTTCCGGTTCAATGCGCAAGACGTCTGGGCGTTGTTCCACTCGTTTGCCTTTGATTTCTCGGTCTGGGAAATCTGGGGCGCGCTGGCTTACGGCGGTCAGTTGCTGGTGGTGCCGCAACACATCAGCCGCTCGCCGGACGAGTGTTATGCGTTGCTCTGCCGCACGGGTGTCACCATCCTCAACCAGACGCCAAGCGCGTTCCGGCAGTTGGTCGCCGCCCAGGGCCGCAGCCCGTTGCAGCATTCGCTGCGCGAGGTGATTTTTGGTGGTGAGGCGCTGGAGCCAGGATCGCTCAAACCCTGGTATGCGCGGGTCGGCAACGCCGGCACCCGGCTGGTGAACATGTACGGCATCACCGAAACCACGGTGCATGTGACCTACCGTCCGTTGGTGGCGGCAGACGCACAATTGACCGCCAGCAGCCCGATCGGCGTGCGCATTCCCGACCTGCAGCTATACGTCCTCGATGCTCGGCGGGAGCCAGTGCCAGCCGGGGTGACCGGTGAGTTGTATGTGGGTGGCGCCGGGGTTGCCCGTGGTTACCTGAATCGTGATGCGTTGACCGCCGAGCGCTTCATTGCCGACCCGTTCAGCGAGCATGCCGAAGCGCGTTTGTACAAGACCGGCGATCTGGCACGCTGGACGGTGGAGGGCGAACTCGAATACCTGGGACGCAACGACGATCAGGTGAAAATCCGTGGTTTCCGTATCGAGCTTGGCGAAATCCAGGCACGTCTTGCAGCCTGCGACGGCGTGCGCGATGCGCTGGTGATCGCCCGCGAGGACAGCCCCGGCGACACGCGTCTGGTGGCCTACTGGCTGGCCGCCGAAGGTGTCGAACCGAGCGTTGCGCAATTGCGCGATCACCTGCTGGCATCGCTGGCTGAGCATATGGTGCCGGGCGCGTTCGTGCGCCTCGATGCCTTCCCGCTGACGGCCAACGGCAAACTCGATCGCCGGGCGTTGCCGCAGCCGGACAACGAAGCCTTCGCCCGGCGGGCGTTTGAAGCACCGCTTGGCGAAATCGAAACCCGCATCGCTGTAATCTGGCAGACCTTGCTCGGATTGGACCGGGTGGGCAGACATGACAATTTCTTCGAGCTGGGCGGGCATTCGCTGCTGGCGGTGAAGCTGATCGAGCGCATGCGCCAGCAGGACATGCAGTGCGACGTCCGCGTGCTGTTCGGCCAGCCGAGCGTGGCGGCACTCGCGGCGACGCTGGGAGGGGACGCCACGGTCAGCGTGCCGGCCAATCGCATCGAACCCGGTTGCACCCGCATCACCCCGGACATGCTGCCGCTGGCCACGCTGGATCAAGCGGCCATCGACCGTATCGTCGAGACCGTCGAGGGCGGTATCGACAACGTGCAGGACATCTACGCCCTGGCACCGTTGCAGTCGGGAATCCTCTATCACCATCTGGCCATTGCCGACGGTGACCCGTACGTGCTGCAAGCGCAGTTCGCCTTCGACGGACTGGCGCAGATCAAGGCGTTCGTTCGCGCGTTGAACAGCGTCATCGCTCGGCATGACATCCTGCGTACCAGTGTGGTCAGGGAAAACCTTGAGGAGCCGGTGCAAGTAGTTTGGCGTGCGGCGCCGCTGGCACTGGAGCGGGTGGATGCCGATCCGCAGGACGGTGATGTGTTGCAGCAAATGCAGGCGCGCTTCGATCCGCGACACTATCGCCTGGACTTGCAGCGTGCGCCGTTGATGCGCTTCGCCTACACCGAAGACCCTTTGCAAAACCGCTGGGTCGGAATCCTGCTGTTGCACCACATCGTGCTCGATCACACCGCGCTCGAGGTGTTGGTGGCCGAGATGAGCGACGCACTTGACGGGCAAGTCGGCGCGCTGCCGCCCCCCGTGCAATACCGCAACTATGTCGCTCAGGCCCGTCTCGGTTCGAATGCCGAGGCACATGAAGCGTTCTTTCGCGAGATGCTCGGCGACATCGTCGAACCGACCCTGGCGTTCGGCCTGCGAGACGTACTCGGCGATGGCACAAACATCGTGGACAGCGAGCTGGCACTGGATGAGCGTCTTGCCACACGCCTGCGCAAACAGGCCCGCACGCTGGGCATCAGTGTTGCGAGTCTGGTGCATCAGGCCTGGGGTCAGGTACTTGCCCAGGTCTGCGGGCGCGAGGAGGTGGTATTCGGTACGGTGCTGCTGGGGCGCATGCAGGGGGGAGAGGGCGCCGATCGTTCGTTGGGCATGTTCATCAACACTCTGCCGCTGCGGGTCCATGTCGGGGCCACGGCGGTGGAGGCGGGTGTCAGGGCGACCCACGAGCGTCTGGCGCAGCTGCTGGTGCATGAGCAAGCGCCGCTGATACTGGCTCAACGTTGCAGTGGCGTGACGGGATCGGAACCGCTGTTCAATACCTTGCTCAACTATCGCCACAGCGCGCAGCAGACGGCGACGCCGGGATGGGAAGGCATCCGGATTCTCGATTCTCGTGAGCGCAGCAACTATCCGCTGGTGGTCAGCGTCGATGACCTTGGACAGGGCTTCCGGCTTGCTGTGCAGGCAGTGCCCGAAGTGGATGGCATGCGGGTCTGCGACTACCTGCAAACGGCATTGCACAATTTGCTGAGCGCGCTGGAACAGGATCGCCATGCGCCAATGAATCAGGTGTCGATTCTGTCGGCGGCCGAACGCCAACGCGTGCTGGTCGGTTTCAATGTCACCGGTCGCGACTTTGCCCACGGCCATGTGGTGCACCAATTGTTTGAAGCGCGAGCGGCGAGCCAACCCGACGCTGTGGCAGTGGTGCAGGGCGGGCAAAGCCTGAGCTACGACGGCTTGAACCGCCGCGCCAACCGCCTGGCCCATCACCTGATCGGCCTCGGTGTGCAACCGGACGACCGCGTCGCGCTCTGTGTGCAGCGTGGTCCGCAGATGCTGATCGGGCTGCTGGCGATCCTCAAGGCTGGCGCCGGTTATGTTCCGGTCGATCCGGCACATCCGGCAGAACGGATCGCTTACCTGTTGCAGGATAGCGATCCGGTGGCGGTGCTGGCACAGACGGCTACTCGCGACCTGCTGGGTGCCGTGCCGGTGATCAATCTTGACAGCGACGCCTGGCAGCATCTGCCGGACAGCAATCCACAGTTGCCGGACCTGACCCACGAGCATCTGGCCTACGTGATCTACACCTCAGGCTCCACCGGCCAGCCGAAAGGCGTGATGGTCGAACACTCGACCCTGGAAAACCTTGTGCACTGGCACGCCGAAGCCTTCGACCTGCACGCGGGCAGCCACACCGCCAGCGTGGCCGGTTTCGGTTTTGATGCGATGGCCTGGGAAGTCTGGCCGGCGTTGTGCGTCGGCGCGACGTTGCACCTGCCGCCGGAAACGGTGAGCAATGAGCACCTGGACGGACTGCTCGACTGGTGGCGGGCGCAGCCGTTGCAGGTGAGTTTCCTGCCGACACCGGTAGCCGAATATGCCTTCAGCCGCGAGCTGCAACATCCGACCCTACGCACCTTGCTGATCGGCGGCGACAAGCTGCGGCAGTTCAACCGCGAACAGAGTTTCGCGGTGATCAACAATTACGGTCCGACCGAAGCCACGGTGGTCGCCACATCCGGGCCGGTCGAAGTCGGCCAGCCGCTGCACATCGGCCGGCCGATGGCCAATGCCAGAGTTTACATTCTGGATGACCAGCAACGCCCCGTGCCCGTGGGTGTGACGGGTGAGTTGTACGTCGCTGGTGCGGGCGTGGCGCGGGGTTACCTGAACCGTCCCGATCTGACCGCCGAACGCTTCCTGAAGGATCCGTTCAACGAAGGGCGCATGTACCGCACCGGCGACCTCGCACGCTGGTTGGCGGACGGCAACATCGAGTACCTGGGGCGTAACGACGATCAGGTGAAACTGCGCGGCGTACGGGTTGAACTGGGGGAAATCGAAGCGGCGCTGGCCAGCCATCCGGCAGTGCAGGACGCAGTGGCACTGGTGCGCGACGGCCAGTTGCTGGTGTGGTTCACCGAACGTGCGCCTGCCGATATCGAAGCCTTGCGCAATCATCTGCAAACCCGTTTGCCGCAAGCATTGATCCCGGCGGCTTACGTGCGACTCGACACCTTGCCGCTGACCGCCAACGGCAAACTCGACCGCAAAGCCTTGCCGGAGCCGGATCAGAACGCCTGGCTCAGCCGCGAATACGAGGCCCCGCAAGGTCCGGTGGAGACTGCGTTGGCACAGATCTGGACCGATGTCCTGAAGCTGGAGCAGGTCGGACGTCACGACAACTTCTTCGAACTGGGCGGCCACTCGTTGCTGGCCGTGAGCCTGATCGAACGCTTGCGCCAGATCGGCCTCAACACCGACGTGCGCGTGCTGTTCAGCCAGCCGACTCTGGCTGCATTGGCTGCGGCAGTAGGGAGCGGTCGCGAAATCGAAGTGCCGGCCAATCGCATTCCTGCCGACTGCACCCGCATCACTCCGGAGTTGCTGAGCCTGACCGAGCTGGATCAGCCGAGCATCGACCGGATCGTTGCCACGGTGCCCGGCGGCGCCGCCAACGTGCAGGACATTTATCCGCTGGCGCCGTTGCAGGAGGGCATTCTTTACCATCACCTGAGCGCCGCCGAGGGCGATCCCTACTTATTACAGTCATGTCTGGCCTTTGCCAGCGTCGAGCGCCTGCGCGCTTTTGCCAACGCCTTGCAAAAGGTGATTGCGCGCCACGACATCCTGCGCACCAGTCTGGTTTGGGAAGGATTGCCGAGCCCGCAGCAAGTGGTATGGCGAGAGGCCGCGCTGGCGGTGCAATCGGTCGATTTGAGTCCGCTGGATGGCGATATCCTCGATCAGTTGCGCGCACGCTTCGATGCCCGGGATTATCGCCTCGACCTCGGTCAGGCACCGCTGATCCGTCTGGTGTATGCCGAAGATCCGCTGCATGACCGTGTGGCAGGCGTGCTGTTGTTTCATCACGTCGTGCTGGATCACACCGCGCTGGAGGTGGTTCGCCGGGAAATGCAGTTGTATCTGCCGGGGCAGGTTGAGTCTTTGCCGCCCGCCGCGCCCTACCGCAACTACGTCCATCAGGCCCGCCAAGGCATCAGCGAGGACGAACACGAAAGCTTCTTTCGCGAGATGCTCGGTGATATTGACGAGCCGACCCTGCCATTCGGCTTGCAGGACGTACAGGGCGATGGCCGCAACATCGAGGAGCATTCGCTGGCGCTGTCAGTGGAATTGAATCGGCACCTGCGCCGCCAGGCGCGGCAATACGGGGTCAGCGTCGCGAGCCTGTTTCATCTCGCCTGGGCGCGGGTGCTGGCGGCGACTTCCGGACGCCGGGACGTGGTGTTCGGCACCGTGCTGCTGGGGCGCATGCAAGGCGGCGAGGGCGCGGATCGGGCTTTGGGGATGTTCATCAACACCTTGCCGCTGCGCGTGGAGGTTGACGGGCAGAGTGTGAGTGAAGCGGTTCGCACGGTTCATGAGCGGTTGGCGGCTTTGCTGGGACATGAGCATGCGTCGCTGGCACTGGCTCAGCGTTGCAGCGCCGTGGCCGCGCCTTTGCCGCTGTTCAGCGCAGTACTCAACTATCGACATGGCGGGCATGACGCTGAGCGACAGACTGTTGATCAGGTCTGGCAAGGCATCGAATTCCTGGCCCAGGACGGGCGCACGAATTATCCGTTGACCCTGAGCATCAACGACCGGGGCGATGGCTTCAACCTGTCAGTGCTGACCCCGGATCATGTGGGGGCGCAGCGGGTCTGCGAGCTGATGCACACCGCTCTGACGGAGCTGGCGACAGCATTGGCCGACAACCCCGGACAGGCCTTTGAACGTCTCAACGTGCTGTCAGCGGCGGCGCGCGCGCAGCTGCTTGGCGACTTCAACGCGAGCACGTCGGTTTACCCGTCAGCGCAAGGTGTTCATCGTCTGTTCGAAGCGCAGGTTGCGCGCACGCCGGAGGCCGTGGCGGTTCAGGCGGGCACGCAGTGCCTGACGTTCAGGCAATTGAACCAGCGCGCCAATCGCCTGGCCCATCATCTGCTAGGGATGGGTGTTACCACCGATACGCGAGTGGCGATCTGTCTCAAACGCAGCCCGGAAATGCTGGTCGGTTTGCTGGCGATCCTCAAGGCCGGCGCCGCCTATGTACCGGTCGACCCAGCTTATCCGCCCGAGCGAATCGCTTACATGCTGGCCGACAGTGCGCCGAGAGTGGTACTGGTTCGCGACGTAGTATTGCCGAATCAGGCTGGCGTACCGGTGATTGATCTTGCCCATGAGACCTGGCAAGACCTGTCGGTTGCTGATCCGCAGGTTGCCGAGTTTACGCCGGACAACCTTGCTTACGTGATCTACACCTCGGGCTCCACCGGCCAGCCGAAAGGCGTGATGGTCGAACACGCGACCTTGGAAAACCTTGTGCACTGGCACGCCGAAGCCTTTGACTTGCACGCCGGCAGCCACACCGCCAGCGTGGCCGGGTTCGGTTTCGATGCCATGGCCTGGGAAGTCTGGCCGGCGTTGTGCGTCGGCGCGACGTTACACCTGCCGCCGGAATCGGTGAGCAACGAGCATCTGGACGAACTGCTCGACTGGTGGCGGGCGCAGCCGTTGCAGGTCAGCTTCCTGCCAACTCCAGTGGCCGAATATGCGTTCAGCCGCGAACTGCAACATCCGACCCTGCGCACCTTGCTGATCGGTGGTGACAAGCTGCGTCAGTTCAATCGCGAACAGACTTTCGCGGTGATCAACAACTACGGCCCGACCGAGGCCACGGTGGTCGCCACGTCCGGGCCGGTCGAAGTCGGCCAACCGCTGCACATCGGCCGGCCGATGGCCAACGCCCGAATCTATCTGCTCGATGACCAGCAACGTCCGGTGCCAGTAGGTGTCACGGGCGAGTTGTACGTCGCCGGCGCTGGGGTGGCGCGGGGTTATCTGAACCGTCCCGATCTGACCGCCGAACGCTTCCTGAATGATCCGTTCAACGAAGGACGCATGTACCGAACCGGCGACCTCGCACGCTGGCTGGCGGACGGCAACATCGAGTACCTGGGCCGCAACGACGATCAGGTGAAACTGCGCGGCGTGCGGGTTGAACTGGGGGAAATCGAAGCCGCCCTGAGCACCCATCCGGCAGTGCAGGACGCAGTAGCGCTGGTGCGCGACGGGCAATTGCTGGTGTGGTTCACCGAGCGAGCGCCGACCGATATCGAAGCTCTGCGCAATCATCTGCAAACCCGGTTGCCGCAAGCGCTGATCCCGGCGGCTTACGTGCGACTCGACACCTTGCCGCTGACCGCCAACGGCAAACTCGACCGCAAGGCCTTGCCGGAGCCGGATCAAAGCGCATGGCTCAGCCGTGAATACGAGGCCCCACAAGGGCCGGTGGAAACTGCGCTGGCGCAGATCTGGGCCGATGTTCTGAAGCTGGAAAAAGTCGGTCGCCACGACAACTTCTTCGAACTGGGCGGCCACTCGTTGCTGGCCGTCAGCCTGATCGAACGCCTGCGTCAGATCGGCTTGAACACCGACGTGCGTGTGCTGTTCAGCCAACCGACTCTGGCTGCATTGGCCGCAGCGGTGGGCAGCGGTCGCGAAATCGAAGTGCCGGCCAATCGCATTCCCGCTGATTGCAGCCACATCACTCCGGAACTGCTGAGCCTGACCGAGCTGGATCAGTCGAGCATCGACCGGATCGTCGCCAGCGTGCCGGGCGGCGCGGCGAACGTGCAGGATATTTACCCGCTGGCGCCGTTGCAGGAAGGCATCCTCTATCACCACTTGAGCGCAGAGCAGGGCGATCCGTATCTGCTGCAATCGCGGCTGGTCTTCGACAGTGTCGAGCGGGTCGACAGCTTCGCGGCGGCGCTGCGCGAGGTCGTTGCCCGTCACGACATCCTGCGTACGGCAGTGGTCTGGCAGAAATTGGCCGAGCCAATGCAAGTGGTCTGGCGTCACGCAGATCTGCCTGTGCAGGAGATCGTGCTTGATCCGGCGGATGGCGACATCCTCGAGCAATTGCATGGGCGTTTCGATGCCCGTCACTACCGCCTCGACATCAGTCAGGCACCGTTGCTGCGTCTGGTGTATGCCCGTGATCCGGCCCACGACCGGGTGGTCGCGATGTTGCTGTTCCACCATGTGGTGATGGATCACACTGCGCTGGACGTGGTGCAGCACGAAATGCTCGCCTGCCTGCAAGGGCATGAGGCTTCGCTGGGGGCGGCCGTGCCTTACCGCAACTACGTAGCGCAGGCGCGGCTGGGTGTCAGCGAGCAGGAGCACGAAGCGTTCTTCCACGACATGCTCGGCGACATCGACGAGCCGACCCTGCCGTTCGGTTTGCAGGATGTGCAAGGTGACGGTAGCGACATCGAGGAAACGCGACAGGCCCTGACCGAAGCGACCAGCCAGCGTCTGCGCAGCCTCGCACGGCAACTGGGCATCAGCGTGGCCAGCCTGTTCCACCTCGCGTGGGCACAGGTGCTGGCCGCGACATCCGGGCAGGATCGTGTTGTATTCGGCACGGTGCTGATGGGCCGGATGCAGGGCGGCGAGGGTGCCGACCGGGCGTTGGGGATGTTCATCAACACCTTGCCGCTGCGGGTCGATCTGGGGGCAGCCCCGGTGCGCGAAGGAGCTCGGGCGACGCATGCGCGGCTCAGTGCGCTGCTTGGCCATGAACACGCGTCACTGGCGCTGGCCCAGCGTTGCAGCGGCGTGGCCGCGCCGTCGCCGCTGTTCAGTTCGATGCTCAACTACCGGCACAGCGCCGACGCGGCGCAACAGCAAAACCGGCGTCAGGCCTGGCAGGGCATCGAGACCCTGAGCAGCGAAGAGCGCACCAACTATCCGCTGAGTCTGGGCGTCGATGATCTGGGCAGCGGTTTTGTGCTCACCGCCATGACCCCGGCGAGCATTGGTTCGCAGCGGATCTGCGACTACATGCAGACGGCGCTGGAGACACTGGCGGAGGCTCTGGAGCAGGCACCGGATCAGCCGCTGAACCGCTTGCCGATCCTTGAAGGCGCAGAACGTCAGCATGTCGTTTACGACCTCAACGTCACCGGCACCGCAGACAACCTGGAGCACACCGTTCACGGGCTGTTCGAGGCGCAAGTGCAGCGTACGCCGCAAGCCATCGCGTTGCAGGCCGGTAAGCAGCGGCTGACCTACGCCGAACTCAACGCACAGGCCAACCGTCTGGCCCATCACCTGCGCGAGTTGGGCGTGGGGCCGGATTCGCGGGTGGCAATCTGTGTCGAGCGCGGGCTGGAGCTGATGGTCGGTCTGCTCGGCATTCTCAAGGCCGGCGGAGCCTATGTGCCGCTGGATCCGGCGTACCCGGCGGAACGTCTGGATTACATGCTCAAGGACAGCGCGCCGATAGCGGTGCTGGTGCACGGGGCGACGCGTGAGTTGCTGGGCGAGAGCACCGCGCTGGTGATCGATCTGGATCAGGATCACTGGACATTCAACCCGGAGGACAACCCGCAAGTACCGAACCTGAGCGCTTCGAACCTGGCCTACGTGATCTACACCTCCGGTTCGACCGGTGCGCCGAAAGGCGTGATGGTCGAGCATCGCGGCGTCGGCAATTTGCTGCACTGGAGTTCGCAGCTGTGTCCCGTCGTGACGGACGGCGCCTTGTTGCAGAAGACCCCGTTCAGTTTCGACGCCTCGGTCTGGGAGCTGTTCTGGCCGTTGAGTGCCGGGTTGCGTCTGGTGCTGGCGCGTCCCGACGGACACCGCGAACCGGCGTATCTGGCGCGGGTGATTCGCGAACAGCGGATCAGCGTGATCCAGTTTGTGCCGGTGCTGTTGCAACAGTTCCTAGAGCAGGACGACGTCAGCCAGTGCAGCAGCCTGACCGACGTGTTCTGTGGCGGCGGCGACCTGACGCCGGCGCTGGCGCGTCTGGTACGTGAGCGTTTACCGCAGGTGCGTTTGCACAACGTTTACGGCCCGACCGAAGCCACGGTCGACAGCACGGTATGGACGCTGGAACCGTCGATGCCGGTGCCGGACAGCGCGTTGCCGATCGGCCGGCCGATCAACAACACCCGTCTATATGTCCTCGATGCCGCCAAGCGGCCGGTGCCGATGGGCGTGATCGGTCAGTTGTTCATTGGCGGTGCCGGGGTTGCGCGGGGTTACCTGGGGTTGCCGCAGTTGATGGCCGAACGGTTTATCCCGAGCCCATTCATGGATGGCGACCGTTTGTATGCCACCGGCGACCGGGTGCGCTATCGCACCGATGGTCAGCTCGAATTCATCGGGCGCAACGACTTCCAGGTCAAGCTGCGTGGCCTGCGCCTGGAACCGGGTGAGATCGAAGCGCAACTGCTCAGCCATCCAGCGCTGCGCGAAGCCGTGGTGATGGTGCGTGAGGAGCGTCTGGTGGCGTACTTCACCTGGCATGCCGACGCCGGGCAACCGGGGGTCGAGGCGTTGCGCGAACACTTGCTGGCACGCTTGCCCGATTACATGGTGCCGTCGGCGTTTGTCGCGCTTGAAAGCCTGCCGCTGAGTCCCAACGGCAAGGTGGATCGCAAGGCGCTGCCTGCACCGGATTCGGCTGCAGTCAGCATTCGCGAATACGAAGCCCCGGTCGGCGAGATGGAAATCCTCCTCGCGGGACTGTGGTGCGAATTGCTCAAAGTCGAGCGCGTCGGGCGACAAGACCATTTCTTTGAGCTGGGTGGGCATTCGTTGCTGGCGGTCAGTCTGATCGGGCGCCTGCAACAGGAAGGTATCGAAGCCGATGTCCGGACGTTGTTCGAGCAACCGACTCTGGCTGGTTACGCGGCTATCACGGAAAGAATGGAGATCGTCCTGTGAACCTGAATGAACTGTTGGCGACACTGAAGACAAAAGACATCCAGTTGGCAATCACGGACGGGCAATTACGGGTCAATGGCAACAAGCAGGCCCTGAGTGAACCGGCCTTGCTGGCCGCATTGCGCGAGCACAAACCGGCGTTGATCGAGCTGATCGAGACGGGCGTTTACTCGCCCGTACGGGAAGGGCAGGTTGCAGTGCCGGTCAATGGCATTTCACCGGGCACAACACGGGTCACCCCGGTGATGCTGACAATGGTTGACCTGAGCCAGGACACCCTCGATCAAATTGTCGCGCAGATCCCTGGCGGCGGCGCCAATGTCCAGGATATCTACCCGTTGACGCCGTTGCAGGAGGGCATCCTCTACCACCACGCGAGCGCTGCACAGGGTGATCCGTATGTGATGCAGGCGAAATTCGCGTTCAGCGGACCCGAGCGGTTCGAGGCATTCGTTCAGGCCCTGCAGACTGTCATCGAACGCCACGACATTCTGCGCACCGCCATCGTCTGGGAAGGACTGGACACGCCGGTGCAAGTGGTCCTGCGACGTGTCGGGTTACCTGTGGAAGAGGTGCAGCTCGATGCGGCTGAAGGCGATGTCCTGGAGCAGTTGCATGCGCGATTCGACGCCCGGCATTTTCGCCTCGACGTGACTCGCGCGCCGCTATTACGCCTGGCCCATGCCTGGGATGCAGAGGCCGGGCGTATCGTCGCCATATTGCTGTTTCACCACATGGCGATGGATCACTCGGCGCTCGCTGTCGTCAGCGAGGAAATGCAGGCTTGCCTGTCAGGGCAGAGCGCCAGACTGGGAGCGCCCGTACCGTTTCGCAATTATGTCGCCCAGGCGCGACTAGGCATCAGCGAGTCGGAGCACGAGGCATTTTTCCGCGAGATGCTCGGTGATATCGACGAGCCGACGTTACCGTTCGGTCTGCAAGGCGTGCATGGCGATGGCAGCGACATCGAAGAATGTGGTGTGCCACTTGACCCGCTGCTGGGGCAGCGCCTGCGAGCCAGTGCCCGGTCGCTCGGGGTGAGTGTCGCGAGTCTGTTCCATCTCGGCTGGGGGCAGGTCCTCAATGCACTCACCGGCAAGTCCGCCGTTGTGTTCGGTACCGTGCTGATGGGGCGAATGCAAGGGGCGGAGTCGACCGACCGCGCGCTGGGCATTTTCATCAACACCTTGCCGCTCCGTGTCGAGGTAAGCGCGCTGGCAGCAAGCGAGTCGGTGAAGGCCACCCATGCACGTCTGACCCGTCTGATGCGCCATGAGCACGCCCCGCTGGTGCTGGCCCAGCGTTGCAGCGGGGTGGTCGGGTCATCGCCGCTGTTCAGTTCGCTGCTCAACTACCGGCACAGCACCTCGAGTGCCAATGCCAGTGCCGAAGCGCTCTCGGCCTGGGAGGGGATCAGCGTCCTGCATGCGGAGGAACGCACCAATTACCCGCTGACCTTGAGCATCGATGACTTTGGCGATCACTTCAGCCTGACGCTGCTGGCCAGTCGTGAAGTCGAGGCGCAGCGCATCTGCGGCTATATGGTGTGTGCCATGGAAAACCTGTTGCAGACGCTGGAGCGAGCTGCGGATACGCCGTTGAGCCAACTGTCGGTTCTGCCCGCCCCGGAGCGCGAACAGCTGTTGACGGGGTTCAACGCCAGCGATGTCGAATACGTTCGCGGACAGACGATTCATCAACGCTTCGAGGCGCAGGTCGTCGCGCGACCGCAAGCGCTGGCGGCGGTGCATCTGGACAAGCAACTGACGTTTGACGAACTGAACCGCCAGGCCAACCGTCTGGCGCATCGCTTGATCGATCTGGGTGTGCAGCCGGATGACCGGGTCGCAGTCGTCGCCCGGCGAGGGCTGGATACCCTGGCCGGATTGCTCGCCGTCTTCAAGGCCGGCGCCGGGTATGTGCCGATCGACCCCGCGCATCCGGCCGAACGCCTGAACTATTTGCTGAGTGATTGCGCACCGGTGGCGATCCTGACCTCACGGGACCTGCTCACACGTCTACCGACGCAGGAGCTGCCGGTACTCGATCTCGACCCGTGCACCTGGCGCTCAGGCAATGACGCCAACCCCGTGGTACCGAAGCTGTCCGATGCGAATCTGGCTTACGTGATCTACACCTCGGGCTCCACCGGTTTGCCCAAGGGCGTGATGGTCGAACACCAGACACTGGCCAATCTGGTCGACTGGCACAGCAACGCGTTTGACCTGTGTGCCGGTCGCCATACGTCGAGTCTGGCCGGGTTCGGCTTCGACGCAATGGCATGGGAAGTCTGGCCAGCTCTGTGCGTCGGCGCGACCCTGCACCTGGCGCCCGCTCAGGATGGCGGCGAAGACGTCGACGGGCTGCTGGCCTGGTGGTGCGCGCAACCGCTGGACGTGAGTTTCCTGCCGACGCCCGTCGCCGAATACGCCTTCAGTCGGCATCTCGAGCACCCGACATTGCGCACCTTGCTGATCGGCGGCGACCGCTTGCGTCAGTTTTCGCGCAATCAGCATTTCGATGTGATCAACAACTATGGCCCTACCGAAGCCACCGTAGTCGCCACGTCCGGACGGATCGAGGCGGGGGAGGCGCTGCACATCGGCAAACCGGTGAGCAATACCTCGGTGTACCTGCTCGATGGCCAACAACGTCCGGTGCCGATCGGGGTGTCCGGCGAGCTGTATATCGGTGGCGCAGGCGTGGCGCGCGGTTACTTGAACCGTGCGCAACTGACCGCTGAACGCTTTCTGCCGGACCCCTTCAGTGAACGACCGAATGCGCGTATGTATCGCGCTGGCGACCTTGCTCGCTGGCGCCCGGACGGGACGATCGAATATCTGGGGCGCAACGATGATCAAGTGAAAATCCGCGGCATGCGCATCGAATTGGGGGAAATCGAAAGCCGTCTGCATCAGCTTCCCGGCCTTCAGGAAGTGGTTGTCCTGGCTCGTGAAGACGAGCCAGGACAACCGCGGCTGGTGGCCTATTTCACCGAACAGGCCCAGGTGCAGCCACTGGCGGTAGCGCAGCTGCGCGAGCATTTGCTGGGCCAGTTGCCCGAATACATGGTGCCGGTCGCGTTTGTCAGGCTCGACAGCTTGCCGTTGACCGCCAATGGCAAGCTCGATCGCAAGGCCTTGCCGTTACCGGAGCGCACGGCCCTGCTCACACGCGAATACGAGGCACCACAAGGCGAGCTGGAATGCACACTGGCGCAGATCTGGGCCGAGGTTCTGCAGGTCGAACGGATAGGGCGTCAGGATCATTTCTTTGAGTTGGGCGGCCATTCGTTGCTGGCCATGCGCATGGTCGCGCAGGTGCGTCAGCGACTGGGTGTAGAGCTTGCGCTCGGCGAGTTGTTCGCCAATGCCGAACTGGCGTCGGTGGCGCAGTCGCTGACCCGGGCCGGCCGCTCTACGCAGCCGCCGATCCTGCCGGTGCCACGGGAAGGCGCATTGCCGCTGTCGTTTTCCCAGCAGCGCTTCTGGTTTCTGGCGCAGATGGAAGGTGCCAACACGGCTTACAACATTCCGATCAGCCTGCGTCTGCGCGGTGTGCTCGACGCCGATGCGCTGCAGCGGGCGCTGGTCCGGATTGTCGCCCGCCACGAAAGCCTGCGCAGCCGTTTCACGCCGTACAACGGCGAAGCCCAGGTGCTGATTACTCCGCCCGACAGCGGTGTGCTGCTGCGGGTCGAGGACCTGCGCCAGCACCCGCAGGCCGATGAAGCCTTGCAGGCGCTGATTCAGGGGGAAGCTTCCGGCCCGTTCGACCTGCAGGACGATCCGTTGATTCGCGGACGGCTGGTGCGTATGGCCGACGATCACCATGTATTGCTGATCACCTTGCATCACATCATCTCCGACGGTTGGTCGATGGAGGTGCTGACCCGCGAGCTGATGGCGTTGTATCAGGCTTTCAGTCAGGGGTTGGCGGACCCTTTGCCGCCGCTGGCGTTGCAATACACCGACTATGCCGTCTGGCAGCGACGCTGGCTGAGCGGGGAGGTTTTGCAGCGCCAGAGCGAATATTGGCAACGTACGCTGGCCGATGCGCCAGCCTTGCTGACGTTGCCTGCCGACCGACCGCGGCCACCGCAACAGGATTACGCCGGCAGCAGCGTCGAAGTGTGCCTGGACGAGCGCTTGAGCGCCGGGCTCAAAGCCTTGAGCCAGCGCCATGGCGTGACGCTGTATATGACGATGTTGGGCGCGTGGGCGATGCTGCTCAGCCGGTTGGCCGGGCAGTCGGACATTGTGGTCGGCTCGCCGGTAGCCAACCGTTTCCGGGCCGAAATCGACGGATTGATCGGGTTGTTCGTCAATACCCTGGCGTTACGCATTGATACTTCCGGTGAGTTGAGCACCGAAGCGCTGCTGGCGCGGGTCAAGGCGCTGACCCTGCAGGCCCAGGATCACCAGGACCTGCCCTTCGAGCAAGTGGTGGAAATCGCCCGACCGGCCCGCAGCCTGGCCCACAGCCCGCTGTTCCAGACCATGTTCAACTGGCGCAACAGCGACGGGCCGGTATTGGCGCTGGTGGATCTGACCCTGGAAGCGGTGGCCGAGCCGAGTCACTTCGCCAAGTTCGATCTGACCCTGACTCTGGGGGAGTCGCCCAACGGAATAAGTGGCTGGATGGAGTACGCCACAGCGCTCTTCGATGAGGTGACGGCACGGCGTTATGTCGGTTACTTCAAGCGTTTGTTGCAGGCCATGGTCAACAACGACCAGGCAGTGCTGGAGCATGTGCAGATAATCGAGGATCAGGAACGCACGCAGTTGCTCGACGAATTCAACGCCACCGCACGGGATTGTCCGCAAGTGCTTACCGTGCACCGGGTCTTCGAGATGCAGGCCGCCGAGCATCCGCAAGCCGTTGCCGCGGTGCACGGGACGCAGGTGTTGAGTTACGCGGAACTGAACCGCAGCGCCAACGGCCTGGCGCATCATCTCATCGCTCAAGGTGTGCAGCCCGGCGATCATGTGGCGATTCTGTTGCCACGCTCGCTGGAGTTGTTGGTCGCGCAGTTGGCGATCATCAAGTGTGCGGCGGCCTATGTGCCGCTGGACATCAACGCACCCGCCGAGCGTCAGGCATTCATGGTGCAGGATTGTCAGGCGGTCGCGCTGTTGACCGGCAGCGATCAGGTCATCGAGTACCCGGTACGACGAATGGATCTGGATACCCTGGCGCTTGCCGGAAGTCCTTCGCACAACCCGGATCTGCCTCAGTCCTCGGAGGCGCTGGCGTACATCATGTACACCTCGGGCTCAACGGGCACCCCGAAGGGGGTCATGGTGCCGCATCGCGGCATTACCCGCCTTGTGATCGACTGCGGCTACGCCGATTTCAACCCGAGTGACCGGGTGGCATTCGCTTCGAACCCGGCGTTCGATGCGAGCACCATGGATATCTGGAGCGCCTTGCTCAACGGTGGCCAGGTGGCCGTGATCGATCATGCGACCTTGCTCGACCCGCAAGCATTCGGTCGGGAGCTTGACCGGTGCGGGGCGACGATCCTCTTTGTCACCACCGCGTTGTTCAATCAGTACGTGCAATTGATTCCCGAGGCGCTCAAAAGGCTGCGCATCCTGCTGTGCGGTGGGGAGCGTGGCGATCCGGCGGCGTTTCGAAAGCTGCTCGCCGAAGCACCGGACCTGCGCCTGGTGCATTGTTATGGCCCGACCGAAACCACAACGTATGCCACCACCTTCGAAGTGCGTGAGGTGGCGCCGGATGCCGACAGCGTTTCGATTGGCGGCCCCATCGGCAATACCCGCGTGTATGTGCTGGATAACCGGCAACAACCGGTGCCGTTCGGCGTCACCGGTGAGTTGTACATCGGTGGTCAGGGTGTTGCGCTGGGTTATCTGAACCGGCCTCAACTGAGTGCCGAGAAATTCCTCCGGGATCCGTTCAGCGACAATCTGCAGGCCTTGATGTATCGCACGGGCGACCTGGTGCGCTGGCAGGCGCCGGGGCGACTGGAATGCATCGGCCGCAATGATGACCAGGTGAAGATTCGCGGCTTCCGCATTGAGCTCGGAGAAATCGAAAACCGCCTGTTGAGCTGTCCGGGGGTCAAGGAAGCGGTGGTTCTGGCCCGACGCGACGGACAGGAACCAACGCGGCTGGTGGCCTATTACACGGCGCACGATCCTGCATTGCAGGGCGCTACCCTCCGCGCGCTGCTGCAAGCCAGGTTACCGGAGTACATGGTGCCGACCGCCTGGGTGGCGCTGGAGGGCCTGCCGCTGAACAACAACGGCAAGGTCGATCGCAAAGCCTTGCCGGCGCCGACACACCAAGCGCTGGTCATGCGTGACTATGAAGCGCCGGCCAATCCTCTTGAGGAATCACTGGCCGGGCTATGGGCTGAAGTGTTGCAAGTCGGGCGGGTAGGCCGCCATGACAACTTCTTCGAACTGGGCGGGCATTCGCTGCTGGCGGTGCGGCTTGTCGATCTGATGCAAAAGTCCGACAGGCCGATTTCGTTGGCCGAGCTGTTCCAGCATCCGACGGTCGAGGGGACTGCCACGCTGCTGTGCCAGCGCAGTGACGCTGTGCCGCTCCATGACGGCGTGGTCGTGGTGCGTGCGAGTGACCAAGGCACGCCGTTGTTCCTGGTGCATGAGTTCAGTGGTCGGGACCTGTATTTCCCGGCGCTGGGCCTGCATATCGGCGGCGAGTTCCCGATTTACGGCTTGCCGGGTATCGATCCCGGTATGACGCAACTGCGCACCATGGAGTGCCTGGCGGCCCGGCTGGTCGAGGTGATCCGCGCCAGACAACCCCACGGCCCCTATCGGCTTGCCGGCTGGTCGTTCGGTGGCGTGCTGGCTTATGAAATCGCGGCGCAACTGCTCGGGATGGACGAGTCAGTGGCGTTCGTCGGGCTGATCGACACCTACGTGCCGCGCCTGGCCGATCCGAACAAGGCGCAGTGGAACGATGCACATGTGCACAAGCGCCAATTGCTTTTGCATTGCACGGCGCATTGGGCCGGGCACGAAACACAGGGGCAGCAAGCATTGGCGCGTCTGGCGGTGTTGCAGACCGAACTTGAGCAGAGGGCGTTCGCCGATTTGTTCAACCATTGTCACGAACAGCAGTTGCTCAGACCCGAGCTGGCGGCTGTCTCGTCGGCGGATGCCTGGCATTACCTCGACCGGGAAGTGGCCCACGGGCATGCGTTGGCCCATTACCGGATCAACCCGATCGGTCTGCCGTTGCATCTGCTGCGTGCAACGGAGCGTTCGGCGCAAATGTCACGACTCAGCGCCACGCGCGGTTGGGCTGAGGAATTGCCAGGTGCGCAGTTGCACTGCATCGACGTACCGGGCGACCACCAGAGCATGATGAAAGCACCCCACGTTCAGGCTCTGGGGCAGGCCCTGACTCAGGCGCTGGAAACGGCAACTGCGCCGGCGCCAACGGCCTATCAGCCGATCTTGACCATTCAGACCGGTCACACCGGGCATGCGCCGATTTTCTGTGTGCCGGGGGCTGGCGACAGTGTCACCGGGTTCATCCATCTGACCGAAGCGCTGGGGCCGGAGTGGCCGATTTACGGGTTGCAACCCCGAGGCCTCGACGGCGCGACCGTGCCGCACAGCCGGGTCGAAAGTGCGGCCACGTTCTACCTGCGGGCACTTGAGCAGTTGTATCCGCAAGGACCGGTGCATCTGATCGGGCATTCGTTCGGTGGCTGGGTGGCTTACGCCATGGCGGCGCAGTTGCAGGCAGCGGGGCGCGAAGTGGCGTCCCTGACCCTGATCGACAGCGAATCACCGGGCGGCAACAGCGTCGTGGGCAAGCCTTACACCACAACGGCGGCGTTGTTGCGGCTGATCGAGTCGCTGCAACTGTCCAGCGGCAAGTCCCTGGGCATCGATGCGCTGGCCTTCGCCGAAGCCGACGACACCACGCAAATGCGCCTGCTGCACGAGGGAATGGTGCGCGCCGGTGTGCTGTCCGAACGCGCGTCATTCGGCGCGATGCAGGGCCCGGTGCGCACCTTCGCCACCGCGCTGCGCACGGTCTATCGGCCGGCGCTGGCCTACACCGGTCCGGTGCGTCTGGCGCTGGTAGACGACCCGACGCTGGACGCAATGGGCAACCAGCGCGAGCAGGCGGCGATGCTCGAAGGCTGGCAGCGTGAGGCCAGGGATCTGGCGGTGTGGTACGGCCCGGGCAACCACTTCACGATCCTCAAGGCGCCCAACGTCTTCAGTCTCGCGGCGTGGTGGCATGACGGGCTGACGGTGGCGGCGGGGCAAGTGTTGTCCTGATTGAAGTGTTTATCCTGGAACCCGGCCGCTGGCCGGGCTCAACCCTGAACGGAATTGTGGTCATTTATGGAACAGTCGAAGGTGCGCAAAGTCGGTCTGGGAATCGCGTTGACGCTGGTGGCCGGGTTGGTGTTCTACACGGTGCAGGCGCCGGCCGAGGCACCGCAATACCTGACCGCCACGGTCGAACGCGCTGACATTGAAAACGCAGTGCTGGCCACCGGTTTGCTGGAGGGCATCAAGCAGGTGGACGTCGGCGCCCAGGTTTCGGGGCAGTTGAAGTCGCTGAAGGTCAAAGTCGGCGACAAGGTCAAGAAGGGCCAGTGGCTGGCGGAAATCGATCCGTTGGTGCTGCAGAACACCCTGCGTCAGGCACAGGTCGATGAGGAGAATCTGCAAGCCCAACGCCGGGCGACCCAGGCTCAACTGCGCCAGACCAAGGCGATCTACGAGCGCTATAAGAACCTGCAGGAGGACGCCTCGATCTCGCGGCAGGATTTCGAAACCGCGCAATCGAACTACGAAGTGCAGCAGGCCAACCTGTTGTCGCTGGACGCGCAGATCAAGAGTGCGCATATCCAGATCGACACCGCCAAGGTCAATTTGGCCTACACGCGGATCGTCGCGCCCATCGATGGCGACGTGGTGGGCATCGTGACCCAGGAAGGCCAGACCGTGATCGCCAACCAGCTGGCGCCGATCCTGCTCAAACTGGCGGACCTGGACACCATGACCGTCAAGGCTCAGGTGTCGGAGGCCGACGTCATTCACATCGCGCCGGGGCAGGAGGTGTATTTCACCATTCTCGGCGAGGACAAGCGTTATTACGGCAAGCTGCGCGGTACCGAGCCTGCGCCGCAGAACTTCCTCGAAACCCCGCCCGCCGGCACGCCGAAGCAGAACACGGCGGTGTTCTACAACGCGCTGTTCGAGGTGCCCAACCCCGATCACCGTTTGCGCATTTCCATGACGGCTCAGGTGCGGGTGGTGCTCGATACCGCGAAATCGGTGCTGACGATTCCGGTAGCGGCGCTGGGCCCGCGCAACAACGACGGCAGTTTCCCGGTGCGGGTGCTGGACGCCAAAGGCCAGGCGCAGTCGCGCAATGTGCAGACCGGGATCAACAACAACGTCAAGGTGCAGGTCAACGAAGGCCTGGCCGAAGGCGACCGGGTGGTGATCGGTGATCCGGTGACGAAAGTGGCAGGGGCATGAGCATGAGCGAACCTCTGCTGCAACTGACCGACATCAGCCGCAGTTTCACTGCGGGCGACCGTGAATTTCTGGCGCTTAAGAACATCAACCTGACGATCCACGCCGGGGAAATGGTGGCGATCATCGGCGCCTCGGGCTCCGGCAAATCGACCTTGATGAACATTCTCGGCTGCCTCGATTACGCCACGGCCGGCAGCTACAAGATCAACGGTCGGGAAACCCGGGATCTGGACAATCAGGCACTGGCCGAACTGCGCCGTGACTATTTCGGCTTCATCTTCCAGCGCTACCACTTGCTGCCGCACCTGAGCGCGATGCACAACGTCGAGATGCCGGCGATCTACGCCGGCACGCCGGAACCACAGCGCCATGCCCGAGCCCGGGAGCTGTTGGCGCGCCTGGGGTTGGAGGGGCACCTGACCCATCGCCCGAGCCAACTCTCGGGCGGTCAGCAGCAGCGGGTGAGTATCGCCCGCGCGCTGATGAACGGCGGCGAAGTGATCCTCGCGGACGAGCCCACCGGCGCTCTCGATACCACCAGCGGCAAGGAGGTGATGCGCATTTTGCTGGAACTGCACGCGGCCGGGCACACGGTGATTCTGGTGACCCACGACCCCAAGGTCGCGGCCAACGCCGAGCGCATCATCGAAGTCAGCGACGGCGAAATCCTCAGCGACCGTCGCAACGAGCGCGACACCACGGCACTGACCAATGAGGACGCGGTGCCCAAATCCACGGCAGCGCGGCGTCTGGTGGCCAGCCTCGGGTTGTTCAAGGAAGCGTTCAACATGGCCTGGGTCGCGCTGATCTCGCATCGCATGCGCACACTGCTGACCATGCTCGGGATCGTCATCGGCATCACCTCGGTGGTGTCGATCTCGGCCATCGGCGAGGGGGCCAAGCGCTATGTGCTCAAGGACATTCAGGCCATCGGCAGCAACACCATCGATATCTATTCCGGTACCAGTTTCGGCGACAGCCGTTCGGCGGCCATCGAAACCCTGGTGCCGGCGGATGTGACGGCGCTCAATCAGCTGTATTACGTCGACAGCGCCACGCCGGTGGTCGGGCGCAATCTGTTGCTGCGCTATCGCAACATTGACCTCGATGCCCAGGTCAACGGCGTCAGCGATCTGTACTTTCAGGTGCGCGGAATCAAGATGGAGTCGGGCATTGCGTTCAGTGAAAACGATGCTAGACGCCAGGCTCAGGTGGTGGTGATCGATCACAACACCCGCCAACGGTTGTTCGGCGAGGGAGTCGATCCGCTGGGACAGGTGATCCTGATCGGCAACCTGCCGTGCACCGTGATCGGTGTGGCAGCAGAAAAGAAGAACATCTTCTCGTCGAGCAAGTCGCTCAATGTCTGGGTGCCTTACGAAACCGCAGCCGGTCGACTGTTGGGCCAGCGCTACCTGGACAGCATCAGCGTGCGGATCAAGGACGGCCAACCGAGCAAGGTCGTGGAGGACAACGTCAACAAGCTGATGCTGCAGCGCCACGGCACCAAGGATTTCTTCACCAACAACCTCGACAGCGTGATGCAGACGGTGCAGAAAACCAGCCGCTCACTGGCGCTGTTGCTATCGCTGATTGCAGTGATTTCGCTGGTGGTCGGCGGCATCGGGGTGATGAACATCATGCTGGTATCGGTCACCGAACGGACCCGCGAGATCGGTATCCGAATGGCGGTCGGGGCGCGGCAGTCGGACATTCGTCAGCAGTTTCTGGTGGAGGCGGTGATGGTCTGTCTGCTCGGCGGGGCCATCGGTATTTCGCTGAGTTACGCCATCGGTCATCTGTTCTCGTTGTTCATCAAGGAGTGGGAAATGGTGTTCTCGCTGACCTCGGTGCTCACGGCGGTGATCTGTTCGACGCTGATCGGCATCGTGTTCGGCTTCGTGCCGGCACGCAATGCGTCGCGGCTCGACCCGATCGAGGCGTTGGCGCGGGACTGACCGGCGGGCATGAAAAAACCGCCGTCCCTGGCAGGGCGGCGGTTTTTTTACAGGCGTGCGAACGATCAGGCCGCGTTGGACGGATCGCAGGCGGCCGGGCAGTCTTCAGGTGAATACATCCAGCGCATCAGCGAATGGCGGCCGCTGATCCCCAGTTTGATGGCGGCACGCTTGAGGTAGCTCTCGACGGTGTTGACCTTCAACTGCAACTGTTCGGCCAGTTCAGGCGCGGTGCGGCCGGCGAGGAGGCCGACGCACACTTCCATCTCACGGTTGGACAGGCTCAAGCCCAGTTGCTGCACGCGCTCGCAAAAACGCAATCGCAGGGTTTCCAGGCCTAGCAGCGAGGCTTCAGTCGCTGCGGCTTGCGCCTCGGGATCCGCATTCGCCGGTTGCAGCGCGTGGATGTGCTTTTCCACCATCGGCAGCAATACCGGGGAGATGTCCTGTAACAGGCTGCGCTCCCGGGCGGAAAACCGCTTCGACGGCCCGCAGCGGTACACGGAAATCACGTAACGGTAACCGTCCTTGCGCCGGGTCAGGTGCAACTGCGACGCATCGGTGACCGTGGAGGGTTCGGGGGCGGGCACGTCGCTGCTGCCGGGATCGGTGCTCAGTTCGGAATACACCGTCTCGGCCGTCAGTGTCGCGTCTTTGGGGCATTCAGGCTCGCTGCGCGGTTGCGCACGTCCGACCGGCTCCACGCGCATCTGCCGGATATGTGTGGCATCCACGGCCAGTTGGGTGAGGATCAGATCATGCAGCATCCGCGGAAAATGCCGGCTGCCGGTGCTGGCGATGACCTTGCCGATGTGAGGGAACAGATGTGAGTTCATGTGTTTCATCCATGAGTAGCAATGGGGGAATTGCGCTTTCCCGACTCTCCGGCTGATGTCCTTGGCCGGCGACCACAAATCGGGAAATTTGGATCCTATCCTAGTACAACGTTTGAGCGACCGTTTAATGAAGGGGTTATTAGCTCATAACGAACATTGAGTGCAGCAACCGCATCGCCTTCCACTCGTCGCATGTATCGAACGACGCAGAACCGAACCGGCTCTACCCGATGTCATCTTCGCGAGGCATTCGATATGTTTGATCAACGCAAAAAAGACTCCCTGTCGGCCTGGCGCAATCTGGCAACACAGTCCCGGGAGCAGCTCGACCCACAGGATCAATATGATGAGTTGCTCAAGGGGGCCGACGAGATGCTGGAGCAGGGAATTATCAACGCTTCCGAGTGGCGACAGTTGGTGCGCGATGCAGGCCACATCTTTATCCGTCACGAAGACTTGTCTGCGCCACCGCTTGAAGGGTAGCAGGCACTCCGGACATTCAGCGGCAATGCGCGTCCACCAGTTCGATCCAGTGCCTGACGGGCGTGCGGCCGGCGCCGTCGAGGTGTGCCTGACAGCCGATGTTGGCGGTGGCGATGATCTCGGGATGACCACTCTCCAGCGCAGCGAGTTTGTTGTCGCGCAGTGACCTGGCCAGCGCCGGTTGGGTGATCGAGTAAGTACCTGCCGAGCCGCAGCACAGATGAGCGTCGGGGACGGCAGTCAGGTCGAAGCCCAGTCGGACCAGTACCGACTCCACCACACCGCCAAGTTTCTGCGCGTGCTGCAAGGTGCAGGGGCAATGGAAAGCCACACGTTGATTGGCGTGGATGCCGAAGGATTCGAGCGGCTCTTCACGCAGCACCTCAACCAGATCTTTTGCCAGCGCGCTGACGGCTTTGGCCTTTTCGGCATAAGTTGGATCGGCGTGAAGCAAATGCCCGTAATCCTTGATGAACGCACCGCAACCGCTGGCGGTCTGCACGATCGCCTCAGCCCCCTGTTCGATGGCCGGCCACCACGCATCGATATTGTGACGGGCGCGATCAAGGCCGGTGGCCTGGGCGTCGAGGTGATAATCCACCGCGCCGCAACAACCAGCCTCGCGGGCCGGGATCACGCTGATGCCCAGACGATCCAGCACCCGTGCCGCTGCTGCATTGGTATTGGGTGACAAACCCGGCTGTACGCAACCCTCCAACATCAGCACTTGCCTTGCATGGCGGATGTCGGGACGTGATGCAGGCATCACCGCGTTGCGTGGCAGTTTGTCTTGCAGGGCATCGGGCAGTAGCGCCCGGAACATCTGCCCGCCATTGACCAACCCTTTGAACAACCACGGATTGGGCACGATGTTTCGCAACCCTTCACGCAACAGGCGCTGTCCGAGCGGCCGCGGGACGGCGGCGTCGACCACCGCTCGGCCGATGTCGAGCAGGTTGTGATAGTCCACGCCGGAAGGGCAGGTGGTTTCACAGTTACGGCATGACAGGCAGCGATCCAGGTGTTGCTGGGTTTTCGCCGTAACTTCGTTGCCTTCGAGTACTTGCTTGATCAAATAGATGCGTCCGCGCGGGCCGTCCAGTTCATCGCCGAGCAATTGATAAGTCGGGCAGGTCGCGTTGCAGAATCCGCAATGAACGCAGGTGCGCAGAATGCGTTCGGCCTCTTCGGCGCGGGGCAGTTGTCGGGCTTGCGGGCTGAGGGTGGTCTGCATGGCTCAAAGCTCCGCGTACTGACGCCCGGGATTGAAAATGCCCCGGGGGTCGAGTTGTCGTTTGAGTTGGCGGTGATAGTGCAGCAGGGCGTGCGCCAGAGGATGGAACGGCTCATCGATCAGGCCGTGGCTGTAGCAGGTCGCATGCCCACCGACGTCTCCGGCCACTTTGCGAATGATCTCCGCTTCGGCCGTGGATTTGAGCCAGCGTTGCGCGCCGCCCCAGTCGAGCCACTGTTCGCCGGGCAGGTTCAGCGGCGGCGTGTTGAGCGGCACGGACAGGCGCCAGAGCGGTTGGTCTTCATCGAAGAAGCCCAGGCGTTGCTCGTTGAGGTCGGCCCAGAACGAACTGTCGATCAACTCGCCGCCAAGGCGATCATGGGCGGCCGCCACTGAACCTTCGCCACCCTCCAGACGCAAGTGCAATTGCCGGCCATCGTGACAGGCGGCGCTGATCGGCAACGGCTGCTGGCCCCATTCGGCCAGGCGCAGCAGGGCTTGTTCGCCGGTCATTTCCAGACTGAGGCTCAGGCACGCACGCGGTTTGGGCAGCACCTTGAGCGAGACTTCGGTGATCACCCCCAGCGAGCCATAACTGCCGCTCATCAGGCGCGACAGGTCGTAGCCGGCGACGTTTTTCATGACTTCGCCGCCGAAGCGCAAATGCTTGCCATGTCCCGTGATGATCCGCGTGCCCAACACGAAATCGCGCACCGATCCCGACCAGGGCCGACGCGGCCCGGACAGGCCCGTGGCGATCATGCCGCCGACTGTTGCGTCGTCGGCGAAGGCGGGTGGTTCACAAGCCAGCATCTGTTGCGAAGCGTCCAGCACGGCCAGCAGCTCCACTAGTGGAGTGCCGCAGCGTGCGGTGATCACCAGTTCGGTCGGGTCGTAGCTGACGATGCCGCGATGGGCGCGGGTGTCGAGAATCTCGCCACCGACGATGCGTCCGAGAAACGCCTTGCTGTTGGCCCCCTGAATGCGCAGCGGCGTGGCGCTTTCCAGTGCCCGGTTGACCTGTTCGAGCAACGCGGCGCTGTCATCGAAATCCTTCCTTTCACCCATCAGAACCGCTCCAGCTCGGGGAAGGGCAATTGCCCGTGGTGTACGTGCAGGGCGCCGAATTCGGCGCAGCGATGCAGGGTCGGAATGTTTTTGCCGGGGTTAAGCAGGCCGCCCGGGTCGAAGGCTTTCTTCACAGCGTGGAACAGGGTCAGCTCGTCACGATTGAACTGCGCGCACATCTGGTTGATTTTTTCCCGGCCCACGCCGTGTTCGCCGGTGATGCTGCCGCCGACCTTCACGCACAGTTCGAGGATCTTGCCGCCCAGCACCTCGGCACGTTCCAGTTCGCCGGGCTGATTGGCATCGAACAGAATCAGTGGATGCATGTTGCCGTCGCCGGCGTGGAATACGTTGGCGACCCGCAAGCCATATTCGGCTGAAAGCTGCGCAATCGCGTGCAGTACGCCGGGCAATTCGCGGCGCGGGATGGTGCCGTCCATGCAGTAATAGTCCGGAGATAACCGTCCTACGGCGGGGAAGGCATTCTTGCGTCCGGCCCAGAATCGCACGCGCTCGGCCTCATCCCGGGCCTGGCGCACCTCGGTGGCACCGGCGTGGTCGAGCACCTGTCGGACCCGCGCGCAATCATCGTGGACATCGGCTTCAACGCCATCGAGTTCGCAGAGCAAAATCGCTTCGGCATCCACCGGATATCCGGCGTGGATGAAGTCTTCGGCGGCGCGGATCGCCAGGTTGTCCATCATCTCCAGGCCACCGGGAATAATGCCGGCCGCGATGATGTCGGCCACTGCACGACCAGCCTTTTCCACGGAGTCGAACGCCGCTAGCAGCACTTTGGCGGTCTGGGGTTTGGGCAAGAGTTTGACTGTGACTTCGGTGATGACGCCGAGCAGGCCTTCGGACCCGGTGAACAGCGCCAGCAGGTCGAAACCGGGGGAGTCCAGCGCGTCCGAACCCAATGTCAGGTGTTCGCCTTCGGCGGTCAGGATCTCGACCTTGAGCAGATTGTGCACGGTCAGACCGTACTTCAGGCAATGCACGCCACCGGCGTTTTCCGCCACATTGCCGCCGATGGAGCAGGCGATTTGCGAAGACGGATCGGGCGCGTAGTACAGCCCGAAAGGCGCAGCGGCCTGGGAAATCGCCAGGTTGCGCACCCCGGGTTGAACCCGCGCGGTGCGGGCTTCAGGGTCGATGTGCAGGATGTTGTTGAAGCGCGCCATTACCAGCAACACGCCTTTTTCCAGCGGCAGAGCGCCGCCGGACAAACCGGTCCCGGCGCCTCTGGCCACCACTGGAACCCGCCGCTCATGGCAGATCCGCAACACGCCCTGAACTTCATCGATGTGCCGTGGCAGTACCACTAGCAACGGCGTGGTGCGATAGGCGGAGAGGCCATCGCACTCATACGGCTTGAGTTCTTCAAGCTGATGCAGGACTTCAAGATCCGGCCACTGGCGCTGCAGGGCTTGCAACAACGCGGCTTTGTCGACGTCGGGCAAAACGCCGTCGACCTGTTCGTCGTAGAGAATGTTCATGATCGGTGGACGACCCTCCGTTGTCGTTATTCGAGGTCGGTGCCGTTTTCTATCATTGGGCCGCTGACCCTGAGAAGTAAAGCGTAGCGGCCGTTGGTCCGTTGTCCCGCGTGCTCCTGTAATATGCGGCGTTTCACTCCGACGAGATGAAAATCGAGGCAAGGATCAGAAACTGCGGCAGCAATGCCGCGCCTTGATCGGGCGTTGTCTGTGACATCCTTGACGCTCTACGCGGCGCTCGCCTCCCGCGCCAAGGGCGTGTTGACCCGGCCTGCGCTGTCCCGCTGGGTCAGTCGCGTAAGTAAAAGATGTCCGATTGAAATCAGTCATCCATTTCAAGGAAGTATTGCGTGGCACTCAGGGTTTTAGTGGTCGGCGGTTACGGAAATTTCGGCAGCATTGTCAGTCGGCATCTGATTGAGATGCCGGACATCGAGCTGGTGATCTCCGGCCGCGACCCGCAGAAATTGGTGCGCAAAGTCGACGAGCTGAAATCTCGGTCGGGCGTTGTCTGCGAGAGTTGGTGCGGCAACGCGATGGGGGACGGGTTTGAAGCGGCTCTGAAATCGATGGGCATTCAACTGGTCATCCACACCGGCGGCCCGTTTCAAGGGCAATCCTATGCGGTCGCCGAGCGCTGCATCGACGCGGGTGTGCATTATTGCGACTTGTCCGACTGCCGAACCTTCGTCAACGGCATCGGAGCTCTCGATACCCGCGCGAAACCGGCCGGCGTGGCGATTCTCAGCGGATGCAGCTCGGTGCCGACACTGTCATCGGCCCTTATCGATGAACAGCGGCATCGCTTCTCCCTTATCGATTCGATCGAACATGGCATTTCCTCGTCGGCGAAAATGCCGGGCCTGTCGACGGTTGAAGGTGTTCTGGCCTACGCCGGCAAGCCGATCAGGCAACTCAGGAATGGCCAGGTTCATGAGGTGGCAGGCTGGCTGGACCTGACGTTGCGCAAGATGCCTCACCTGGGCGTTCGGGTGCTGGCGAATGTCGACGTACCGGACATGGATATCTTCGCCAAACGCTATGGCGCACGAACCTTGAGTTTCAAGGCGGGTGCGGGACTGAAGCTGGGTGGTGTGGCCAACGGTCTGTTCGCGCTGGCCCGCAGGTTTGGTGCGTTTCGTGATCATGTTCCCTGGGCGGCGCGGCTTCATCGCTGGGGTACCTGGTTCGAGCGATTCGGTGATGGCAACAGTGCGATGTATATCGACGTGACAGGACTCGGCATCGACGGAAAACCGTTGGCCTTGACGGTGCAGCTCACCGCCCGGAATGACAAGGGACCGGAAATTCCGAGCTGCGCAGCCGTTGCCCTGGCCGCGAAAATCGCCCGGGGATATCAGCCCGAAGCTGGCGCGCGTCCCTGCGTGGGCGAGATAACCGTCGCCGAATACATGGCGGCCATCAACGATCCGCAGAATCTGAGCCTGTCGATGCATTTCTCTGGCGGGCAGAACTGACCGTGCTCTATCTGTGCCTCAAATACATTCACATCATCGCCGCGGTTTTCCTGTTCGGATTCGGCATGGGCTCGTACCTCTACCTGATCGCCGCGAGCCGTACAGCCAATGCTCTGGTGATCGCGCACGTGGCGAGAATGGTCGTACGGTTCGATGCCTGGATCACCACGCCGGCGGGCTTTATTCAGGTCGCGACGGGTTATGGATTGACCAGGCTTGCCGGACTGCCCCTGACCACGGAATGGGTGCTGACCTCCTTGATCATTTTCCTGTGCGTCGGCTCGCTCTGGTTGCCGGTACTGGTGCTTCAGAAGCGCTTGCACGTGATGGCTTCGAGCGCGGTCGAGACCGGGGCAGGGCTCCCTGATGAGTACAGCTGCGTATACCGAAAATGGTTCTGGATGGGGATTGCCGGATTTCTGGGGATGTTCGTGATCGTGCTGCTGATGGTGACGAAGATGACGCCGGGGCAGTGGGCCGACCTGTTGGTGTAGCGAACGCAACGCCCGATAAACCCGTACCGGACGTCGCGTCGTATCAGGCGAAGCTCAATCCAGATCGCTTGCTTGATGTCGCTCTGGAACCTGGCTCGCTTCATCGCCCCACGTCCGGTTGACGCGCTGGCCACGAATTACCGCAGGCCGTTCGGCAATCTCTTGTGCCCAGCGCTGCACGTGGGTGTATTCGTGAGCGGAAAGGAACTCGGCGGCGGAGTAGACGTTGTTGCGCACCAGTTGCCCGTACCACGGCCAGACCGCGATGTCGGCGATGGTGTAGTCGTTGCCGGCGAGGAAAGCGCTTTCACTCAGGCGTCGATCTAGCACGTCCAGCTGCCGCTTGGTTTCCATGGTGAACCGGTTGATCGGGTATTCGAGCTTGTCCGGCGCATACGCATAGAAATGCCCGAAACCACCGCCCAGGTAAGGGGCCGAGCCCATCTGCCAGAACAGCCAGTTCAGGGTTTCGGTGCGTCCCGCCAGGTCGCTGGGCAGGAAAGCGCCGAATTTTTCCGCCAGATAGAGCAGGATAGAGCCGGATTCGAATACCCGAATGGCCGGTTCTACGCTGCGATCCAGCAGCGCCGGAATTTTCGAATTGGGGTTGATCTCGACAAAGCCGCTGGAGAACTGGTCGCCCTCGTTGATGCGGATCAGCCAGGCGTCGTACTCGGCACCGGTGTGTCCGAGCGCCAGTAACTCCTCAAGCAGGATGGTTACTTTCACGCCGTTGGGCGTGGCCAGTGAGTACAACTGCAACGGGTGCTTGCCGGTCGGCAGCGTCTTGTCGTGTGTCGGCCCGGCAATCGGGCGATTGATGCTGGCGAACTGGCCGCCGGACGGAGCAATGTGTTTCCAGACCTTGGGTGGTGAGTAGGGCGCCTTGCTCATGAAACGGACCTCATCGGTTGCATGCCGGAATGGTGTGAGCCGGATGGGGAGCGTGCCGGGCTCTAGTCGAACAGGACACCATAGAAGGGCGTTTGAATGCCACTGGTTGTTCGCTGAAATGGTTTGGGTAAAAGACAAGCCCGGTAGGTGCCGGGCTTCTGGCCGCTTCTTCTATATAGAAGAATGTTGTTTGTCGGTAGCAGAGCTATGGCGCGAATCTGTGCGCAATTGCGCCGGACTCACGCCGAGGCGCTGTTTGAAGGCTGTGGTCATATGCGCCTGCGAGTTGAAACCGCAGGCGAGGGCGATCTGCGAAAGACTGTCCGTTGTATCGCGCATTGACGCTCGGGCTTTCGCCAGTCGTCTGTCGATCAGGTAACTGTGGGGGCTTTTGCCGGTTGCCTGTTTGAAGGCGCGCATGAAGTAACCCTCGGACAAGTCCAGCAATTGCGCCATCGCCGGGACGGCGAGCGGATTGCCGAGACCGGCGTCGATGAATTCATCCAGCAGACGCATGCGGCTGCCGGTGATCGAGCCTGGAGGCGACACCGCTTCATGACCTTCGACCCGTTCCGCCAAACCGAGAGCCCAGCTTTCCCAGTCATCATCCAGAGAGGCTTGCAGCAGCGCACTGCGCATTCGCGACGCGAGGTGAATGGCCTGCGGGTCGATGCGATTGTTGAACGCTCGGTCACCCGCCAGTGCTGTGCCGTCGGTGCGTATCACTCGCAGGTACTCGCCGCCCATGGGCGACTCGGAGAGCACGTCACATCCAGCCGGAACAAACGCCAGGCCATTGGGCATCGCATCGAAGGGGCGTATCCGGTCAGTACCAATGGCGTGCACGCCGTGCTGGCTGTCGAAGGCAAAGCCGATCGCTGACTGGGTCGCCACGTACCGCGCCGAGTAGGCTGCGCCCGGCAGTAGCTCGATCGCCCACGGACCGGCTTCGATACGACGTACCGGTTCATCGACGGTTATGGGGTGGCGACGGTTTCGATGGCTCATGAACACCATAGTAGTGAAGGGGAGGCATAAAAGTCAGGTCGGTTTTTTGAAAGCCGACGTGGTGCGTCCGTGCCTAGACTGGGCCAAATTCCAAGGAGCCACTTCTATGCACGCATTCACTCGCGACGATCTCGAAAACGCTGCCCGCCAGGTTTACCAGGTGATGCCGGCCACCGCCCAATACCGTTGGCCGTTGCTGGCCGAGCGGTTGGGCTGCACCGTTTGGGTCAAGCATGAAAATCACACACCAACCGGCGCCTTCAAGGTGCGTGGCGGTATCACCTTCATGCACTGGCTACGTCGTGAACATCCGGCTGTCAAAGGCATCGTCTCTGCGACGCGTGGCAATCACGGTCAAAGTCTGGCGCTGGCTGCGCGGGCGGTAGGGCTGAAGGCGTTGATCGTGGTGCCGCAGGGCAACTCGCTGGAAAAGAACAATGCCATGCGTGGCTTTGGCGGTGAGGTGGTCGAGTACGGGCGCGATTTTGACGAGGCTCGCGAAGAGGCGGCGCGGCTGGCGCAGGAGCATGACCTTTTTCTGGTGCCGCCGTTTCACGTTGAACTGGTCAAGGGCGTGGCGACCTATGCGTTGGAGCTGTTCGGTGCGGCGCCGGATCTGGATACGGTTTACGTGCCCATCGGCTGCGGATCGGGGATCTGTGGTGTCATCGCTGCTCGCGACGCACTAGGACTGAATACCGAAGTGGTGGGAGTGGTGTCGACAGAAGCCGCGGCTGCCAAGCTGTCGTTCGAAGCGAACGTGATCTGCGAAACCGCATCGGCGAATACCTTTGCCGATGGCCTGGCCGTACGCAAGCCGATTGCGCAGGCGTTCGACATCTATAAGGAAGGGGCGGCGAGGATCATCTCGGTCAGCGAAGGCGAGATTGCCGAAGCCATGCGTGTGTATTACACCGATACCCATAACCTAGCAGAGGGTGCAGGCGCCTCAGCGTTGGCTGCGTTGATGCAGGAGCGTGGGAGGATGGAGGGGAAGAAGGTCGGGGTGATTCTGTCCGGGGGGAATATTGACCGGTCGGTGTATGCGAAGGTGATTGGTTGATTTCTGGCGGGCTCGGCATTCAGTGACAGCTATACATTCGCCTCTATATAGAAACGGCCTTTTTCCCTCTCTTGATAGAAAACGCAAATTAAGGGTTGACGGCAGATTCTGAGTCTCTATAATTCGCCCCACTTCCGGCGCAGTCGAAACGGAAAACTCCTTGAGATTCAATGAGTTAAGTAGGTTTCGAAGGCGGGTCGCTTCAGTTCATCGAAGCCTGGAAGCAGTTGGAAATGCCGGTTTGTCTGGCGCTTTCAACGGTTCGATCTTCTCGGTCGAAAGCGGAGAAAAAGAGGTGTTGACAGCAGCGTGTAACGCTGTAGAATTCGCCTCCCGCTAACGAGAGATCGGAAGCGCAAGTGGTTGAAGTTGTTGAAGAATTCTTCGAAAACTTCTGAAAATAATCACTTGACAGCAAATGAGGCTGCTGTAGAATGCG